>JGI24133J20442_1000032_pt1 | contig 34214 bp, 28 predicted proteins | sample BarGraNGADG00311_2_FD_20442 | JGI IMG/M metagenome (IMG submission 20442)
TGAATAACCAGCCCGCTACGGAGTTTTGGTTCGAACCATGTTGATTTGGGAGGCATTATATTACCTGAGTCAGCAATTGTAATAAGCTGATTCATAGATACCGGATAAAGTGCGAATGCCACTTTCATCTCACCACTATCGACCCTCTTCTTTAATTCACCCAGTCCGCGAATTCCGCCTATAAAATCAATACGTTTTGACCTTCTGAGATCCTGAATGTCAAGTATAGGACTAAGTATCTGATTTGTAAGTACTGTGACATCAAGAACACCAATCGGATCGTCATCATTGAAAGTACCGGCTTTTGCAGTAAGGCTGAACCATTTCCCTTCGAGATACATTGAGAAGTTATGAAGCTTTTTCGGTTTATAGATGTTGCTCCCTTTTTCCTCAATAATAAATGCACTCTCAAGCCTGGTCAATAATTTTTCAGGAGTGAGACCGTTGAGGTCTTTTATAGTTCTGTTATAGTCAATGATCCGCAACTGATCCGCAGGAAAATGAACAGCAAGGAAAAAGTTGTATTCTTCCGTTCCGTTATGAGAGTTATTATTCTTCCGCTTTTCTTTCCCAACAAGAGCTGCTGCCGCAGTCCTGTGATGACCATCAGCAACATAGGTATAAGGAACTTTTTCAGCAAAAAGTTTTTCAATCAGTACGTTTGTTTCCTGTTCCCTTATAACCCAGAAATGGTGCCCAAACTCATCCTCTGCAACAAAATCATATTCAGGTTTTTCTGTTCTTACTATCTTGTCTACTATCTCATCAATCTCTTTAACAGCAGGATATGTAAAAAACACCGGTTCAATATTAGCATTGTTGAAACGAACATGCACCATTCGATCCTGTTCTTTATCAGGACGTGTAAGTTCATGCTTTTTAATAATACCATTAAGATAGTCATCGACTGAAGCGCACCCGACAATTCCATACTGGGTACGGGTTTTCATAGTCTGAGCATAAATATAAAAGTGAGGGGTTTCATCCTGAACCAGCCAGCCATTGCTCTGCCATTTTTTGAAGTTCTCAACCGATTTGTCATATATCTGTTCGGAATGAGTGTCAGTACCTGCAGGAAGGTCGATTTCTGACCTTGTTATATGAAGAAGTGAAAACTCTTTACCCTTTGCCATCTCTCTTGCTTCTTCTGTATTCATCACATCATAAGGCAGACAAGCCAGATCTTTTGCCAGAGCACGAGGAGGTCTTAACCCCCTGAAAGGTTTAACAACAGCCATCTGATTATAACATTTTAAGGTTTACTTGTTTAATCTGTATTTTTCGTTCCCTGTTTTAAAATAATCTACAATCTGCCGGGCAGCAGCTACTCCTGCATTAAGGTTGGCTTCCTCAGTCTGTGCTCCCATCTTCTTCGCTGTAAAAATATACCTGCCTTTATATTTTTCTTCAATAATAGCTTTAGAGTCAGGCTCAACATCAGACAGATAGCTGAAATCGGTACGTTCCTCAAATATCTTCAGGAGACCGGCTTCGTCAATTACTTCTTTTCTGGCGGTATTCACAAGCACTGCATTTTTAGGCATTTTTCTCAGGAGTTCATACCCGATTGATTTTTTTGTTATATCATTACTTGGCATGTGAATAGAGACGTACTGGCATTTTAAGTATAACTCTTCAATGTTAATACATTGTTTAACTCCATGGTTTTTCATAACTCTCTCACTGACGAAAGGATCAAATGCGTATATGTCCATTCCGAAACCTTTTGCGATATCAGCAACGTATTTTCCGACATTTCCAAAGGCGTGCAATCCAATAGTTTTACCTCTCAATTCGGTACCTGACTCACCTTTGAACCCTCCCCGTATCTGGTAAAGTAACAGTTCGAACGCCAGTTCTGCCACAGCATTTGAATTTTGTCCGGGAGTATTCATAGCTATCACATTGTGAGCATTACAGGCAGCCAGATCCAAATTATCATAACCGGCACCTGCACGGACAACGATTTTTAACTTTTTTGCCGCATCAAGTAGCTCTGATGTTACTAAATCGCTTCGAACAATCAAAGCTTCTGCATCCGTAACAGCAGCAAGAAAATTTGTAATATCCTTATAGTTTTCGAGCAACGCAAGCTCATAACCTGCAGCCTCCATAACGGTACGAATCTGGGTAATTGCAATTGGAGCAAATGCTTTTTCCGTAGCTACAAGTACTTTCATAATGACGTTTTCATTACATATTTAAGCCACAGAATCCCTGTAGTCTTCAATTTTATATATACCTATTTTTTTGATTCAAACTCTATCATTGTACTTACCAGGGCTTCAATGCTTTCTTTTGGAAGCGCATTATATGTAGAAGCCCGGAATCCACCAACTGACCGGTGACCTTCAATACCAAGCATACCTCTTGATTTGGCAAATTCCGCAAATGGTTTTTCCAGTTCTTTATATTCCGGAGCCATTACAAAACAGATATTCATGAGAGACCTGTCTTCAGGATCAGCAATTGTTGGAATAAACAACCTGTTTCTTTCAATTTCATCATATAGTATTTTTGCCTTTTCAATATTCTTCTTCTGTATAGCCTTCACCCCACCCAGGTTTTTCAGCCATGTTAGTGTTTGCTGAGCAGCAAATACTGCAAATACCGGAGGAGTATTGAACATAGATTCTCCCTTAATATGTACACGATAGTCGAGCATTGATGGAATCGGACGGGTTACTTTACCAAGTACATCTTCCTTAACAATGACAAAAGTGAGTCCTGCCGGAGCAAGGTTCTTCTGGGCACCGCCATAGATAATAGAATATTTTGAAACATCAACGGGTCTGCTGAAAATATCCGATGACATATCAGCTACAAGAGGTATTTTCACATCAAGATCTTTCTTAAGCTCTGTTCCATAAATAGTGTTATTAGTAGTAATATGGAAGTAATCTGCGTCGGAAGGAATTGTATAATTCTTTGGAATATAATTGAATAGTTTTTCCTTTGAAGAGGCAACTTCTACTACCTCTCCGAAAATTTTTGCTTCTTTAAGAGCTTTACTGGCCCATTCACCTGTGTTGAGATATGCAGCTTTCCTGTTCAACATATTCATCGGGACCATTGCAAACTGCAGACTTGCACCACCTCCCAGAAACAGAACCTGATAAGCTGCGGGGATTCCGAGTAATTCCTTAAAAAGTGCAATTGTGTCGTTCATGCATGCAACAAATTCCTTGCTACGGTGAGAAATCTCAAGAACAGATAACCCTGAACCTGCAAAATCTTTTATTCCTTCAATTGTTTTGTCAATTGTGTACTGAGGCAGAATAGAAGGACCGGCATAAAAATTGTGTTTTTTCATAAATGACTTTTTATAATTATTGATGGATAATTCCTGATCTGATTTTTTACAAAAATATATAAATAATTACGAGTAACAATTTTCACAATGGTTAACATTCAAGTAACCGAAGGAGATTACCATTCCTCCGCCTTCCGGCGGATTCATTCGGAATGACAATCCGTCATTTAAGAATCTCCATCCCAACAAGAACACCGTTTTTTATAATAGGAATTCTATCAGTAAAATCAGGAGTAAGACAGAAGTTAATACAGTCATCCAGTTTTTTATCTCTCAAACGGGTTCTCTGGGCAGCTTTTTCAATATACCCTGTAAGATCAGGACGGGCCAATGACCACAGATCAATTGAAGCATATGTCGAATCACAAACGGTTTTGTAAAGACTGCTTTTCATAAGTATTTCAGCAATTGCTCCGGCACATAATGTATCTTCAATATTGAATCTGTTTTTCCATCCTGCACATAGCAATAGAACGTCTTTATCCTGCCCGGCAAGCCACTGGGTGAGTGCTCCCATATTAAGGAACGATCCTATTACTGTAGCATATGCAGAGGAAGCAAGATTTATTATTGCCGTACCATTTGTTGTACTATAAACTATTGTTTTTCCACTGACTTTTTCTTTAGTGAAATTAAAAGGAGAGTTTCCAAAATCAGCAAAATCCAGAACATACCCATCACGTTCGGCAGCAACAAGATAACCTCTTGACTTATAACCTTTTGCTTCGACCACCCCTGCAACAGGTATTATTGCATTTACTCCATTGGCAAAAGCTGTGCAAATTGCAGATGATGCACGTAGAACATCTATAATAACCACTATTGAATCAATGCTTTCAGCAGGTAAATAAAGAGCTGGTGAAAAACAGGTTTCAAGTTTTCTTATTGTCATTTCCAACTTTATGGTTTGTTTATTTGTGATCTGCGAAAATCAGCTGTTATAGGTTCTTGTTATAGATTGGCAGGTTAACAATTTTTGCTTTCAGATCTTTATTCCTGATTCTTATGAATATTTCTGTACCGGTTTTCCAGTAACCTTTATTAAGATATGCCATCCCGATGCCCTGTTTCATCATAGGTGACATTGTTCCGGAAGTTACTTCACCAATTATTTCCCCTTTATCATTCACCACTTCATAATGTTGTCTCGGAATCCCCCTGTCTATCATAACAAAACCTTTAAGACTCTTTTCCACACCTTCCTCTTTCTGCTTCGATAAGAGAGCTTTATCAATAAAATTCTTCCCTTCTTTAAATTTAGTTATCCAACCTAATCCGGCTTCGATTGGTGATGTTTGATCATTGATATCATTCCCATAAAGACAATAGCCCATCTCAAGACGTAAAGTATCACGTGCGCCCAGGCCTATGGGTCTGATATCAAATTCTTTACCAGCCTCAAAAACTGCTCTCCAGAGTTTTGGTCCATCTTCATTTTTAACATATATCTCGCATCCGCCTGCCCCTGTATAACCTGTTGTAGAGAATATTACATCAGTAATTCCCGCAAAATCCAGTACTTTGAATGTATAATATTCCATATTTTCAACAGGGGTTTTGGTGAGCTTTTGCATGGCTTTAAGAGCTAACGGTCCCTGAACAGCAAGCTGAGCAATACCATCTGATGCATTAATAATTTCTTTACCTTTTTTCAGACCGAACCGTTCTGCATTCAGAATGCACCAGTTCCAGTCTTTTTCAATATTTGCTGCATTTACTACAAGAAGGTATTTCTCAGGATTATACCTGTAAACCAGAAGGTCATCAACAATTCCTCCTTTACCGTTCGGGAAACACGAATATTGTATCTTCCCGTCAAATAGGGCTGATACGTCATTTGAGGTTATATATTGAAGAAAATTAAGAGCAGTGGGACCAGTAACCCAGAATTCACCCATGTGAGATACGTCGAATACACCGACTTTTTCCCTAACAGTTATATGTTCCACTGTAATACCGGAATACTCCACAGGCATATTGTATCCGGCAAATGGCACCATTTTAGCACCTGCCTCCAGATGAAATTTTGTAAAAGCAGTATTTTTCATTAATATCTAGTTTTAAACAATATAACAACAACCTCAATGCATTTAAGGTTTTGCAAAGCAAGTAAATAGTTTCCTTAAAAAATCTGACGATTGTCAGAATTCAAGGATTTTAAACTCAACTCTTCTGTTTTTAGCCCGTCCCTTAGGAGTTGTATTATCAGAAATTGGTTGAAGAGAACCATAACCTCTGAATTCCATTCGAGACCGGTCGATACCCTTTTGTGCCAGATATTCAACGACAGCTTTTGCTCTTGCTTCCGACAGTTTAAAGTTCAGTGGTTCACTTCCGGTTTTATCAGTATGTCCGGATATTTCAACTTTTATTTGAGCATTTTCTTTCATAATATTCAACATACGATCGAGCTCCACATTAGAAGCGGCCGTAAGTATAGATTTCCCAGTTTCAAACAGGATGTTATTCAGAACTACTTTCTTACCTATCTTAACTTTAATCAACTCAATATTAAGGTTATATACGTCTTTTAACCAGTTATCCGGGACATCAATACGTCTGGTATCTGATAAAAATCCTGTAGCACGCAGATCAATCATATACGATTTTTTTGCCGGTAGCCTGACCCTATAACTGCCATCCACATCAGAGCTGGCTGTTGTTGCTATAACAGCATTGGAAACAATATCCAGGAGATCAACTTTTGCCAGAACAGGTTCCCCGGTTTCTGAGTCCTTAATTTTTCCGATCAGGTACAACACGGCTTCTTTTACAGGTTCCTGCACAATGGCCGGTGGTGGAGCAACCTCCTTGACAATTAAAATTGTATCCCTGATAATTACTGTATCGGGTTTAGGTGCCGGCGATATGATTACACGTTCCGTAGGCAAAATCCGTCCGGTGTAAATATCTAACCCTCCAAAACCACCAGTACGATTCGAAACTAAATAAAATGTACTGTCATTAACCGGTGAAGGATAATAGAAGATTTCATCCCAGGGAGTATTTAAGGGATAACCTACATTCTTCACTGTATCCCAATCTCCCGACTTGTTTTTTACACTGTAAAAAATATCAAATCCTCCTATCGAACTGTGACCTTTCGAACTGAACCAAAGAGTATCTCCTGTTTTCGAAAATCTGACTGCCTCTTCGTCGTAAATTGTGTTTATCAGAGATCCTGCATTCTGTGGTTTTGACCATTTACTGTCACTGATTTTCTTAATATAGTAGATGTCTTTCCCGCCAAAACTGCCTTTTGCCTTATCCGTAACATAATAAATCTCTTTTCCGGAAGGACTGATCGTAAAAGATGTTTCTGATCCCCTGGTGTTAATCGCGAAAGGAATCCGTGCAGGTTTTTTCCATATTCCTTTTTTATTTATCGAAACCTTTATATCACCATTGTTCTCGTATCCGGTATATACATAAAGAATGTTGCCGGTTGAATCGATAAAAAGGGGTGTTTCACAATACTTTGTGGTAAGCTCTTTTCCTGCTAAAGTGGCCTGCATCCACGAACCACCCATTAAGGTTGAAGTAAAGATGTTTTCATCAAATTTTGTATCGGATTTGCGGGTTCCTGATTTCGGGATCTCCCGTCTTGATGCAAAATACATTGTTTTACCATTGGAAGTAAAAATTTCTGAATAGTCATCAGAATTAGAGTTTATATTGGGTCCGATATTCTCTATTGAGATCCGCATTGTATCTTTAGTTATGCTTAAAGCAGAATTACATTCTACAATGTATTTTCTCGCCAACAGCATATTCTTTTCAGGCTTCTTTCCTGGCAGGCTCAGGTAACCTGTAAATTTTTCAATTGCTTCAGTAAATCTTTCTGAATACTGAAGTGCCCGTCCGGTGAGTAATAAAACATCTCCTGCAACATCTTTCTTCAGTTCAATAGCTTTCAGGAAAAACCCGGCTGCTTCTTCTTTTTTGTCTGAAAACATAGCAGATACACCGGTTTTATAATTCAGTTCAGGATTTGAGCTATTATATACAAGAGCCTGTAAATATTCATTATATGCATCATTGTACCAGATACCTTTTTCAGAAAAGAACTCATTACCATAATTAACATGTTTCCATGCTTCTTCAAATCCTGATTTGCTGATTTTAAAATCTTTCCGGCGTATTGATACTTCTGTCTGTGCTTCTAAACCCAGGCAACTAAGAAGAAATACCGTTATAAATGAATTGAAATAATAGCGCATAACATCCGGTTTTGGTACACATAAAAGTAGCACTTATTTCCTTTATCTGAAAAACCTCCGTCATGAATATAAGGAAAAACTGATTTCGTGCACAATAAAATATTATTATATTTGTTCGAAATTCATTGTAAACTGTTTTTAATTTTATCTCTCTGTAAAACATGGATTACAAATTCATAAACACTGAATATCTTGATTCTGTATCAGGAGGAGATCCCGAAATCATTAACGAAATAGTCGTTATGTTTAAGGAACAGAGGGTTGAGATTTATAATGAGATGAATTCACTTTTAGCTGAAAAGAATTATACCTCGCTGGGATTACTCGCCCACAAAGCAAAATCCTCTGTCGCAATAATGGGAATGAATGACCTTGCGCAAATGTTAAAAACATTTGAATTACAAGCCAAAGAAGGAAAGGAATCTCAATTATATGATTCCTATTTGAAAAAATTCAAAACGGAGACGGAAGCAGCTGTTATTGAACTGGAGGATTTAATCAACAAAAGGAAAACGGGCAGTTGAATGATCAAGATTGAAAAAAAGGATAAAATTGACATAATATCCTTCACTGTCAATAAGATCAATGCACTGAACATTGATGAAATCAGAGAAGGGATCATTAAAGTATTTGATAATTCGAATGCGAAAGTAATAATTGATCTTAAAGGAGTGGAATACATTGATAGTTCCGGATTTTGTTGCTTTCTTTCAGTAATGAAAGCTGCCAGGAACAATTATGGCGTTCTAAAATTTGCTAATCCTGAACCAAGGGTAACTGAATTGTTCGAGACGTTAAACCTTCATACCGTCTTTCAGATATACAATGATATTGATAGTTGCTTAATGTCTTTCGGATAGATCTTCCTTCTGTTTTGCACCTTTATTGAAAGAGAGATGATCATCCGCAATATCTATTACTATTGTGTCCTCTTTCGAGACCTTTCCACCGATAATTTCTTTAGATAACTCATTTACTATCTCCTTTTGAATTAGCCTCTTAACTGGTCTTGCTCCCAGCTGAGGATCGTAGCCCCTGTCAGCAAGCCAGTCAATAGCATTATCTTTTACAATAAGTTTCAGGTTAAAATCTGTAAGCAAATGTTCTATATTATGGAGTTGAATTCTTACTATCTGTTTTATCTGATCTCTGTTTAAGGGCCTGAACATTACAATTTCATCAACCCGGTTAAGAAATTCAGGTTTTAGCGTTTGTCTTAATAATTTAAGTATCTCTTTCCTGAGAAGTTCCTCCTCCTTTTCCGGTAAATTATTATTCAATTTTTCCATCCTGTCCCTGATGATTTCTGATCCGAGGTTAGATGTCATGATAATTATTACGTTCCTGAAATTTACAGTCCTGCCTTTGTTATCTGTTAGTCTTCCCTCATCAAGAACCTGGAGAAGCAGGTTAAACAGGTCGGGATGTGCTTTTTCAATTTCATCAAGCAGAACGACAGAATATGGTTTATGCCTGACTGCTTCGGTAAGCTGTCCACCTTCATCATAACCGATGTAACCGGGAGGTGCTCCAATAAGTCGTGATACAGAATGTCTTTCCTGGTATTCCGACATGTCGATCCTGGTCAACATGTTTTCATCATTAAAGAGGAAGCCGGCAAGGGCCCTTGCCAGCTCAGTTTTTCCAACACCTGTGGTCCCGATAAAGATGAATGACCCTAAAGGTTTTTTCTGATCCTGCAGTCCGGCTCTTGATCTGCGGACCGCATCCGCTACTGCTGATATAGCTTCATCCTGTCCGACTACCCTTTTATGCAATTCATCTTCGAGCCTTAATAATTTCTCTTTTTCACTTTCGAGCATACGTGATACGGGAATACCGGTCCATTTAGATACTATGGCTGCTATATCTTCCGATCGAACCTCTTCCTGAATTAGAGATCCTTTACTTCTTTTCTTTTCTATAAGTTCTTTTAATTCAGATATTTCCTTTTCGAGTTCAATGATTTTTCCATACCTTATTTCTGCCACTCTTCCGTAGTCACCGCTTCTTTCCGCCTGTTCTGCTTCAAACCGCAGAGATTCTACTGCTTCTTTTTTAAACTGCACTTTTTCAATCATTTCCTTTTCGGACTTCCATCCGGCCTTTAGTTCATCCCTTTTAGATTGTAAATCAGCAAGTTCACGTGAAATTTTTTCTGCCTTAACGGTACCTCCGTCTCTTCTCACAGCCTCTCTTTCAATTTCAAGTCTTGTTATGGCTCTTTCGGCTTCATCAATTTCCTCGGGCACTGAATTCATTTCAAGCCGCAATTTAGATGCAGCTTCATCAATAAGGTCAATCGCCTTATCAGGTAAAAACCTGTCAGTTATATATCGCGTAGACAGATCTACTGCTGCAATGATTGCTTCGTCTCTGATAATAACTTTATGATGGGTTTCATATTTCTCGCGAATACCTCGCAGAATCGAAATTGAGTCTGTTCTGTCAGGTTCATCAACCATCACAACCTGAAAACGTCTTTCCAGAGCTTTATCTTTTTCAAAATATTTCTGATATTCACTTAAGGTTGTTGCCCCTATAGCTCTCAGTTCACCCCGGGCAAGTGCAGGCTTAAGTATATTTGCTGCATCCATTGCTCCTTCCGATTTACCCGCGCCGACAAGGGTATGAATCTCATCAATAAAAAGCACTATTTCTCCATTCGAGCCTATAACTTCGTTCACTACAGACTTTAATCTCTCTTCAAATTCTCCCTTATATTTTGCTCCCGCAATAAGAGCTCCCATATCGAGGGAATAAATGATCTTTGATTTAATATCTTCGGGAACATCCCCTCTGATTATCCTGTGAGCCAGTCCTTCTGCGATAGCTGTTTTACCGACTCCCGGTTCACCGATCAGAAGCGGATTATTTTTTGTCCGCCGGGTGAGTATCTGCAGTATTCGTCGGATCTCATCATCTCTTCCGATAACCGGATCGAGTTTCCCCGATCTAGCCCTTTCATTGAGATTGATGGCAAACCTGTTCAGTGAATTAAAAGTATCTTCTGAGGTCTGGCTATCGACAGTCGCTCCCTTCCTCAGTTCACTAACAGCCGCCACCAACTCTTTCATTGTTGCACCGTGATCCTTAAGAATATGTGCAGTTTTATCATCAGAATCAAGAATACCCATCAATAAATGCTCAGAGGATACAAACTTGTCCTTCATCCGTGCAGCATGATCATTGGCTTTCCTGAATGCTTCTGATACTGAAGAAGATACATAAGAATCTGCCCCTGAAACTTTTGGATACGAATCAATAAGTACATCCAACTCTTTTGCCAGCGATGAAGTATTTACACCCATTTTCCCAAAAAGAAAATTCGTAATACTTTCTGCCTCACTCATCACTCCTTTAAGGATATGAGCACATTCAACAGCCTGCTGACCTTTTGCACCTGCAATATCGAATGCCTTCTGAACTGATTCCTGAGCCTTTAATGTAAAATTATTTAAATTCATATTGTTGTATTTGATTACAAGTCTGCAAATTTTCTGCCACATACGATCATACCAGATTAATTGTCGTTTTGACATCTAATTATCAGGTTATTATGTCAATGTGGCAATGTATATCTCTAAAAAGTCAAAATCCATTAACCACAAAGTTCACAAAGGATTTTGCCCCCTTCCCCCCTAAAGGGGGGTAATTCGCTAAATGTGTTAGAGTTAATCCCCCTTCAGGGGGATGTCCCGCTTTTGCGGGACAGGGGGCGTGCCTTCTTTGTGTCCTTTGCGGTTAAAAAAAAATTATCTTTGGTTCAAAATTCTGAATGATGAGTAAAGTTTTGTGGAAACCCGGAACGATGATTTATCCGTTACCGGCAGTAATGGTAAGTTGCGGATCTGTTCCTGAAGAGTATAATATTATAACTATCTCATGGACCGGAACCATCTGCACTGATCCGGCAATGTGTTATATTTCTTTAAGACCCGGAAGATATTCCTATGATATTATTAAGAATAATGGTGAGTATGTTATCAACCTTACTACAAAATCACTCTCCTTTGCCACGGATTGGTGCGGAGTAAAATCGGGGAAAGACCATAAAAAGTTTTCTGAAATGGGACTTACTCCTCTTCCCGCCTCAAAAATCAAGGCCCCCATCATTAAAGAATCGCCCATCAATATTGAATGTATTGTAAAGGAGATAAAAGAACTTGGTTCGCATCATATGTTCATATCAGAGGTTGTTGCCGTGAACGCTGATAAAAAATATATTGATGCGCATACAGGCCTGTTCAAGCTGAATGAAGCCGGGCCGATATGCTATTCACATGGAAAGTACTACGAGACAGGTCCTCTAATAGGGAAATTTGGTTATTCGGTGGAAAAGAAAAATAAGAAAAGATAAACCTGATACTAAAATCTTACTCCTGTATTGTTTTGATCCCGACCACAATCCCTGCCCTTTTGTCTAAGAGGGCCGAGCGTTAATAAATAGCCCCGTGAGCCTGTCCCGACGAAGGCGGGAGCTATTTTAGCGAAGGAGTCTGCCTGCAGCGAAAGGTCGGGGAAGGGCTAAGTTGTGCAGCAAAAAACAATAATTAGGATTCTTTGTCCCAAACAACTAATTTCATATCTTCAAAGCATGAAGTATAATTGTGATTTATTATGAGTGAGAGGATCCTGGAAACACTAATGCAGTTGTTTGCGATTATTGCCAAACCTCAGAGCAACGCTAAAGAAAGAAGGGGAGTTGTTGAGGTTTTTCTTAAGCGTCTGCTCAATCAGGAACTGGTAAATAAATATCTCTCTACTTATGATGAAAAATTTGAGGAAGCCCGCAAAAAGCTGGAAAAAAGCAGTACCGAAAGGCGTGAGGGAGCCATCGCTATCAGGATAAGGAAACTTTGCAAGGAGATCAACGAGCAGGGTCAGCTCGATCAGGAACAGAGAATAGTTGTAGTAATACAGGTGCTCGAGTTTTGCAAGTCAGGAGGGCAGGAAGTCAGTCAGCTTGAATTAGGTTTTATCAGTACTCTGGCAGAAGGATTAAATATTACTGCTCAGGAATATGAATATCTTGAAAGATTTGTTCTGAATTCATTTAAAAATATCCTCACAACCTCTGATCTTTTAGTAATTAATGGAATTAAAAATTTTGAACACCTTGGGGCAAAACATGCTTATAAAGATTTACTAAAAGGGCACATCTGGATACTTTATGTCCCATCTGTCAATAAATACTTTGTCAGGTTTACAGGATCAGGCGAGCTTTCGATGAATGGCCAGTTATTGCAGGAGGATAAAGTCTATCCTTTCAGTCAGGGTTCATCAATCAAAGGATACAAGATAACACCAATATATTACTGGGATGTTACAATGCAGTTCCTTAAAGAGGAATTTAAAGCATCAAGAGTTGTTTATGAAGTAAATAATGTTGAATACCGGTTCAAAGGCGGAACGGTGGGAATTCATCATATGAGTTTTAAGGAAGAATCAGGCAGGATGGTTGGTATAATGGGTGCAAGCGGAGCCGGAAAATCAACTCTCCTGGGTGTCTTGAATGGTACGAATGATCCCTATGACGGGGAGGTGCTTATTAATGGAATAAGCATTCATAAGGATAAAGAAAAAATCAAAGGACTCATCGGATTTGTTTCACAGGATGATCTGCTTATTGAAGAACTTACTGTTTTTGAAAATTTATATTACAATGCTAAACTTTGCTTTGATAATTTAACGGAAGAGGAAATTATCAAAAGGGTGGATAGTGTTCTGAAGAATCTTGGACTTTATGAAATAAGGAATATTCAGGTAGGAAATCCGCTTAACAAAAAAATAAGCGGAGGACAACGAAAGAGGCTCAACATCTCTCTTGAACTTATCCGCGAACCGGCTATAATGTTCCTTGACGAACCCACGTCAGGATTGTCGTCGCGCGACTCTGAAAATATTCTGGACCTTTTGAAGGAACTGGCACGCAAAGGTAAACTTCTGTTCATTGTTATCCATCAGCCATCTTCTGAAATATTCAAGATGTTTGATAAGCTTATTATCCTCGATACCGGCGGATACCTTATATATAATGGGAATCCTGTTGACTCGATTGAGTATTTCAAAAGGAAAATTGAACAGGCGAATTATAATGAAAGTGAGTGCTATGTATGCGGGAATGTTAATCCTGAACAGATATTCAATATTGTTGAAACCAGAGTATTTACTGAAAGCGGGCAACCTACCGACTTACGAAGGATCTCTCCTGCAGACTGGAGTAACCTTTATAAAGAAGAAAAGAAGGAGGATAAACGGGAACCTGGTGGTTCAATACCTGAGATAAATTTCAAAACTCCAAACAAACTAAAACAGTTTATAGTATTTACCAAACGTGATGTACTGTCAAAAGTTGCTGACACTCAATATCTTCTCATTACGTTATTAGAGGCGCCGGTACTGGCATTTTTTCTTGCCTTTCTGATCAGGTATTTTGATGAAAGCATCAAAAATCCTCATTATACATTGTATGACAATAGCAACCTTCCTATCTACATTTTCATGTCGGTGATTGTAGCTATTTTTATGGGTCTTACGGTCAGCGCTGAAGAGGTAATAAAAGACAGAAAAATTCTTAAGAGGGAGGCATTTCTCAACCTTAGCTGGAATAGTTACCTGATGTCTAAAGTATTTGTTCAGTTTGCAATATCAGCTATCCAGGCATTTACATTTGTGCTCATTGGCAATGGAATTACTGAAATCAGAGGAATGATGTTTGAATACTGGCTCGTGCTCTTCACCTGCTGGGCAGGAGCAAATATGCTGGGACTGGTAATTTCCGATAGTTTCAAGACAGTTGTAACTATTTATATATTAATTCCATTTCTTGTTATTCCGCAAATTATTTTAAGCGGGGTAATGGTCAAGTTCGAAAAGCTTAATCCAAATATTTCCTCGCCGGTTTCAATTCCGATATATGGTGAATTCATAACTGCCAGGTGGGGTTATGAGGCTCTTGCGGTTAAACAGTTCATTTATAATAAATATGAGCAGCCTTTTTATTATTTTGAAAAAGAGATGAGTAAGGCTGTATTTAAAAAAGATTACTGGAATACCGAGATCAAGGGCAAAATAGATGATATTATCAATAACCTGGAGAAAGGGATCCGGGATAATGAATTCAACGATAACCTGCTTCTTGTATCCAATGAGATAAAAAAACAACTTGCTTTAACGCCGGAAATCAAATTTGCTTATACCGATCAGCTCACGCCAGGGGCGATCACTCCTGAAATAGCTGCAGCTGCCATCAATTATGTTGAAGCGGTAAGAAAACTTTATGTCAATCTTTACAATGATGCCAGCAATCGGAAAGAGGCTCTGAAATCCAGACTTACCGGGGAAAATCTTCAGAAATTTCTCAAACTCAGGGATAACTATTTCAATAAATCGCTCGAAGAGTTTGTAAAGGATAAGAATGAGACAACAAAAACCATTATTTACAAAGGTGAATTGATTCAGAAACTCGATCCTGTTTTCATGGATTCCAAGTTCAAACTGATAAGAGCACATTTTTATGCTCCGGAGAAGAAGATTTTCGGAATTAAGGTTGATACTTATGTAGTAAATGTTATTGTTCTCTGGGTCATGACATTTTTTCTTTACCTGGCACTTTATTTCAGATTGCTGAAGAAGCTACTCGATTCCGGGGAAGCTTTTTTTGGGAAAAAGATGAAAGGTATTGATTAGGTCAGTATATTCTATAAAAAAAGAGGCTGCCTCAGTCGAGTCAGCCTTCACATTCTTTTTGGAACAACAAATCTTTTTCAGAATTACTTTATAAGCACATTATTCAACAATTTCAATCATTTTAAACGGTACTCTGATTATTGATTCATAATCCTCACCTGCTTCCAGCATATCCTCATCGTCTTCCTCATAGTACCAGTTCACTTCAACCTCATTTTTAGCCCTGTGTATTGCTTCGAGTTTCTTGAATACATCCAGAATACACTTTGATGAGCTTGTGTTGAAATATTCCAGGCGGATATTTATAGTAGTTTTTGTAAGAGGAGACTCTTTATAAGTATCGAGCCAGTCCACCAAAGGCTTGTAGAATTCTACCGAGTTTTCAGGAATAGAACGTCCTCTAATTTCAAAGACACCTTCCGTAGAATCAAATTTAACTGTAGGAGTTTTTGCGGTTCCTTCGATGATGATCGGTTCCATATTTATAAGATTTAAAAGTTGTGTTAATTCTCTTCGTTCACTAAAATATCAAGGTAGAAAAATGAATAATAATTGTCATATTTTTTAAATGCGTATTCAAGCTTATTACCTGTTTTCCTGGCTATATCAACCAGACCAAGGCCACCTCCACCTTTGGCGGAAATCCTTTGATGGTTCAAAATAAACTTGTATAATTCTTTTATCTCCTCATGACTCGACCTGTTAATCCGTTTTATCTTCTCTTCGAGCTTATCAATATTATCGACATGCACAAAGTTTCCGGTAATAATTCTATACCCGTCGTCAACCTTTTTCACAACAACAAGACCAAACCTTTCGGCTGTCTGATCCTCAAATTCAGCAGGGACTTTGTCAACATGATGATAGAGATTCTGCAGACTTTCTACCAGAACATTATATACTTTTTTCCTGAGCCTGGATTGTTCATTAACCTCAACCATCTTATCCTCAACTGTGTCAAGAACATGATTTATGATATCCGAATCAACATTGCCTTTATAAAAAAGGACGGTATTCCCGGTTGACAGGTCTGAAAAATAATTCTCTATATTAAAGCTCATTTAAGCTTCTTTTAGATATGGTCAAGTTTTTCCAATAACAAATATAATAAAAATATAAAGTTACCAAATTATAACTTGCCCACTTTCAGGTTTTTTAAAAAATGACTAATAATTTGATAAAAGTAACAATTTACTGTGATCAACGAAATTAATAAGGTGATTTCAGGACTTCACCTGTTTTTTCGTTCCCTGGTACATCTCATATTTGAGGAGAACGCATTCTAATGCACCATTGAAAAGAGTGTGTTTTTCTTTTGGCTTCAGACCAACGTGTTTAAGTGATTCTTTGTTTGAAGTAATCAACCATGCCGTGGCACCTGCGAAATTATGTTTCAATGTTGTTCCTATCATTCCATACAATTGATCAATTTCCACAGGTTGAAGTCTTTGTCCATATGGTGGATTCAAAAACACAAATCCATTATTATCAACAGGTTTAAGGTCTTTAAAATCACCCCGTTCAAGAGATACTATATCGTTTAAACCGGCGCTTGATACATTCGCCCTGGCATGTTGCAACGTTTGTTCTGAAATATCACTCCCAAAAATTTTAACAGGGGATGGCCCGATCTGGCTGTCACAGTTAAGTATAATCTTTTCGAACAGATTCTCATCAAAATCTTTCCATCGCTGAAATCCAAAAAATTTACGGAATTTCCCGGGAGGGACTTTACAGGCTATCAGGCCTGCCTCTATAGGTATAGTACCGGATCCACACATAGGATCTGTCAGGGAGGTAGTTGCGTTCCATCCCGATAAGAGTATAATACCGGCTGCAAGAACCTCATTCAGAGGAGCAAACGGCTGTTCCTGTCTGTACCCGCGTTTAAACAATGGTACTACCGAAGAGTCAATTGAGATTGTTACAAGATCATTGCTTATATGAAGGTTAATCAGTATTCCCGGATCACTGGTATCAACAGAAGGGCGCCGTCCTGTCTTATTCCTGAATGAATCGGCAATGGCATCCTTAAGAAGAAGTCCGGCATAGCCTGAATGACCAAAATGCGGGGAATTAATTACAGGTACAATAGAAAAAGTATCATCAGGATTTAGGAATTTTTCCCATTCAATCTTCGATCCGGCTTTATAAAGATCATCTTTTGATCTGATCCTGAATTCTGCTATAGGCATCAGTATCGACAATGCAGTTCTGACACAGTAGTTTACGGTGTATAAAAGACTTATATCGCCGTTAAACAGTACTGCCCGGTTTGCGGTTTGCACATCAGTCGCACCCAGATTTATAAGTTCTTCGGCAAGAACTTTTTCAAGTCCGTAAAGCGTCTTTGCTACAAATCTCATTATGTGGTTATTGACTACCGATTACTGATTACCGAGTAATTTATTATAGCTCTGCTTATCGGTAATAACTTTCAGCGCTTTATCAATTGTTTTATCGTTTTCATTCACGATTTCATATAATTCGCTTAACTGCCACTTACTGCTTGCAATAAATCCTTTCAGTATTAACAGGATTTCCTCTTTCGATTTATTGAACTGATCTTCATTAAATTTAACTCCTTCAGCTTCTCCTTTTGCAATGAAAGATTTAATATCATCACTACTGAACTCAAATTTTTTCTTAAAGTCATCGAATGTTTTGTACTCAGCATTAAGCAAAGACCTGTTCTTATCATAATATTCAAGAGTAAAGGAATTCAGAACATTTTTTGCATTAAGTCTGTTAAAATAAGGAGAATTGTAAGTAGTATCTACTGATACAAAAACATCAGGCATTATTCCGCCGCCACCGTACACAACACGATTGTTGACCAATGTTTTATACTTAAGTGAATCCGGAAAATGGATGCTGTCAGCTGTCATCAGCTCACCATCAGTGTATCTCTTATAAAAATTCTCCATGTATTTGTCGTAACCATCGCTATAAGGTCTTTGTATGGATCTGCCTGAAGGAGTATAGTAACGGGCAATTGTGAGTCTTATCATCGAGCCATCAGTAAGGCCATATCCGTTCTGTACCAGTCCTTTACCAAATGTCCTCCTGCCTAAAATAACTCCACGGTCCCAATCCTGAATTGCTCCCGCAAAAATCTCGCTGGCTGATGCTGATCCTTCATCTGTAAGAACAACAATCCTCGATGAGGATAAACTTCCATTACCCTTGGATTTAGAGTCTTGTCTCGGGATTTTTCTTCCTGATAAATAAACGAGCAGCCTCTGATCCGAAAAGAATTTATCAGCCAACTCTGTTGCAGCTTGCATATAACCGCCACCATTTCCCCTTAAATCGAGAACCAGGTTTTTCATGTCCCTCTTTTTAAGATTTGCAACTACATCTGAAAACTCTTTTTCGGTTGTTGCGGCAAATTTATTCAGTTTAATATAACCTGTTTCTTTATCAAGCATATAAGAGGCATCTACACTATTTATCGGTATTTTATCACGAACAATTGTGAAATCGAGTATATCCGTTACACCTTTTCTGAAAACGGTGATATTTACTTTTGTTCCTTTCGGCCCCATTAACCTGCTACGGACACCTGTTGTAGTAATTTTTATACCGGATACTTTCTCCTGGTCGATAGTTAGAATCCGGTCTCCTGCCTTTATTCCCACTTTTTCTGATGGTCCGCCGGATATTGGTTCAATAATTATTATTGTGTCACGCAATAGATTAAACTGAACACCGATTCCCTCAAAATTGCCGTTTAGAGGTTCATTCATCTCTTTCACATCTTTTGCTGAAATGTAAACTGAATGAGGATCTAGGTTTTTAAGTACTTCAATTATTGCTTTTTCGGTTAACATATCGAGGCTAACTGAATCCACATAAAATGCATCAATCAGACTCAAAGTTCTTCCGAATTTAAAAGTTCCCTCATTTAATACCTGCGATGAGCCTGTTACAGTAATAAGGAATAATGAAACTGACAGAACAGCTGCGATTAATATTTTTCTTTTCATTTTTTACTTTTCAATACTATATTATATTTCAACAATTTAAATGCGTTAAAGTTCTATTAAATATTTGGTTTGCGGTGTGCGGTGTGGGGTTATTCCCACTCTATTGTCGAGGGCGGTTTTGAGCTGATATCATAAACGACCCTGTTAATTCCTTTGACCTTATTAATTATTTCATTCGATATTAAACCAAGAAATTCGTACGGAAGATGCGACCAATCGGCAGTCATCCCATCGGTTGAAGTTACTGCTCTGAGTACAACGGCATTTTCATAAGTTCTTTCATCGCCCATTACTCCCACCGATTGGACTGGCAGAAGAATTACACCAGCCTGCCATACAGAATCGTACAATCCATGTTTTTTGAGACCTTCAATAAAAATATCATCTGCTTCCTTCAGGATCTCAAGTTTTTCTCTAGTCATTTTCCCAAGCAATCGAATTGCTAATCCAGGACCTGGGAATGGGTGTCGTTTAAGGATAAAATCGGGAAGATTAAGAGCTTTACCAACCTTTCGTACCTCATCTTTAAAAAGCAGATGAAGAGGTTCAACGACTTTCAGATTCATCTTTTCCGGAAGACCTCCGACATTATGATGTGATTTTATTGTTGATGAAGGCCCATTAACTGATACCGATTCTATCACATCGGGGTATATTGTTCCCTGAGCAAGCCATTTTACATCTTTAACTTTTTTTGCTTCAGCATCAAATACTTCTATAAAAACGCGCCCGATTATCTTCCTTTTGGTCTCCGGATCGCTCACTCCTTCCAACTGGTCGAGGAACCTGTCGGATGCATCAATGCCAACCACATTAAGTCCAAGTCCCAGATAAGATTCAAGCACCTTACTAAACTCATTCTTCCGGAGTAATCCATTATCTACGAAAATACAGGTTAAGTTTTTCCCAATTGCTCTGTGGAGCAAAAATGCAGCAACAGAAGAATCAACACCACCCGAAAGACCAAGTATCACCTTATCATCACCTATCGTCTCTTTCAGTGTATCGACGGTTGAACCCACAAATGAATCAGGTGTCCAGTCCTGAGAGCATCCACAGATCCCGATCACAAAATTCTTAAGTATCTGGGTCCCCTCTGTGGTATGATATACTTCAGGATGGAATTGTATTCCCCAAGTACTTTCATCTTTTATGTGAAATGCCCCTGCTTTAACATCGACAGTTGAACCTGTTATTTCATATCCGGCAGGGATTGCCGCAATAGTATCAGCATGAGACATCCACACCTGTGTACCAGGTCTAACATTTTTGAATAGAGCATCATTATTGTTTACAGAGATAAGGTTAGCTCTGCCATATTCGCGTATTCCTGAGGGCATAACTTCACCACCATACTTATGGACAAGATACTGTGCTCCGTAACAAACGCCTAGTAAGGGAATGATTCCCTTAATCTTAGAAAGGTCGGGAGATGGTGCGTTTTTATCGCGGACCGAAAATGGACTGCCAGATAAAATTACCCCTTTAACATTCTTGTCCGGCAACGGGAAATGATTGAAAGGATATATTTCGCAATACACATTAATCTCTCTTATTCTTCTGGCTATCAGCTGAGTATATTGAGATCCAAAATCGAGTATTAAGATTTTTTCCTGCAAGACTTTGTTATTATATTAAAATGGTCACAAAGATAGATATTCTTTTCTTATTGATCAGAAACATTCCCGACATCAAAACTCCTGCCATCAATAGCTGGGAAAGTTGCAGGGAATAATGTCCTTGCTTCGTCAACGAGGAGTGATATATCTTTATACCTGGCCGAGAAGTGGCCGATAATAAGAGTCCTGACATTGGCATCCAGAGCAGTTTTTGCTGCATCAAGAGTTGTTGAATGGCCTGTGGTCTCAGCAAGATCATCTTTGCTTTTATCGAAAGTAGCTTCGTGGTATAACAGGGTCACACCTTTTACGAAGGAGGCCAGCCGTTTAAAGTATTTCGTATCGCTGCAATACGCATAGGATAAAGGTTCCGATGGAGGACGTGTTATCGCCTCATTTTTTATTATGTTTCCATCAGGAGTGACAAAATCCTCTCCTTTTTTTATAGCAGGAATTCTGATCAGTGGAATATTAAACTCTTCGATATATTCTTTTATGATATTTCTTTCAGATATTTTTTCCCTGAAGAGGAATCCGTAAGATGGAACCCTGTGTTGTAGCGGAAAGGATGTTACAGTAATATATTTATCGTCAAGAATCTTTACAGGGTCTTTGCCTGATAGTGGAATAAAATCAATTTCAAAGCTAAGATGTATGTCAAAATCATTGAGATGTGAGATTAGAATATTCCGGTAGTTTTCAGGAGCATAAAGATGAATTGGATTTTTTCTTCCCATGAGGCTGAAAGTTGACAATAATCCATAAAGTCCGAAGACATGATCGCCGTGGAGATGGCTGATGAAGATATGATTTATTTTTGCGAACCTGGTCCTGGTTTTTCTGAGTTGCATCTGGGTACCTTCACCACAGTCTATTAAAAATAACCGCTCATGCGCATTAAGTACATGAGCGGAGGGATATCTTCCTGATGTTGGCAATGCAGAACTACTACCAAGTATAGTCAGTTTCATCGCACTAAGCAAGGGATCTGCTTTAAGATATCATTTTTTCAGCGTCTTCAACCGATCCGGTGATTGTAAGAACGGTGTCGAGCTGAGAAATGGTGATAAGTCGTTCAACAGCTTCATTAAGTCCGCAAAGAACGAATGTACCCCCTGCATTTTTACATAATCTATTTGCTACTAATATAGCACTCAGACCAGAAGAGTCGCAATATTGACATTTTTCAAGATCAAGGATGATATTCTTTTCACCCTTACCTGAAACTAGCACCAGTTCCGACTTAAGTGCCGGAGCAATGTGGGTATCAAGCTTTTCCGACTGTACCTGAATAACAGTGCTGTTATTCCGGCTCTCAATATTGAAATCCATAGTGATAAAATTTGATAGCCTAAATTTAATTAATTTTTCGATTTCTTGGAAGCTTTATTCTCTTTTTCTTCCATTTCTTCTTTCAAAGCAGCAAGTTGAGAAATATCTCCAAGTGTAGTTTTCTCAGAACTTGACTTCTGCTTCCTTGTAGTTTTCTTTGGTGAAGACTGTTCTGCCTTCTTTACAGGAGCCTCAACAGCTTTCTTTTCATCTTCAAAAACTCTGCTGTGTGAAACGATGATTTTCTTGGCTGATTTATTAAATTCAATGACTTTGAACATCAGTTTTTCGTCAACCTTTGCCATCATTCCATCCTCCTTAACCAGATTTTTAGGAGTGACAAATCCTTCAACTCCATAAGGAAGAGCTATAACTGCACCTTTATCGAATACTTCAACAACAGTGCCTTCATGAACCGAATCCATTGTAAAGAGATTCTCGAAGACATCCCAGGGATTTTCTTCAAGCTGTTTATGACCAAGACTCAGTCGTCTGTTTTCTTTATCTATTTCAAGTACAACTACTTCAATATCAGCATCAATTGCAGTAAATTCGGCAGGATGTTTAATTTTCTTAGTCCATGATAAGTCAGAAATATGAATAAGCCCGTCAACTCCCTCCTCAATTTCAACGAATACTCCGAAGTTTGTAAAGTTTCTGACTTTAGCAGTATGTTTTGAGCCTACGGTATATTTTTCGTCAATATTCTGCCATGGATCAGCCTTGAGCTGTTTGATACCAAGTGACATTTTTCTTTCATTCCTGTCCAGTGTAAGAATAACAGCGTCGATCTCGTCACCAACTTTCAGAAACTCCTGGGCACTTCGAAGATGTTGTGACCATGACATTTCAGAAACGTGTATTAAACCTTCAACGCCCGGTGCAATTTCAACAAATGCACCATAATCAGCCATAACAACAACTTTACCTTTTACTTTATCACCAATATTCATATTCGGATCTACAGAATCCCATGGATGAGAAGTCAACTGTTTAAGACCCAGGGCAATTCGTTTCTTGTCGTCATCAAAATCGAGTATAACAACATTAAGTTTCTGGTCGAGTTGTACAATCTCTTCCGGGTGATTAACCCTGCCCCATGAAAGGTCTGTGATATGTATCAGGCCATCTACNCCACCAAGGTCGATGAATACNCCATAAGATGTTATATTTTTAACAGTTCCTTCAAGAACCTGACCTTTTTCAAGTTTAGCAATGATCTCTTTCTTCTGCTGTTCAAGTTCAGCTTCTATAAGAGCTTTGTGAGAAACAACTACGTTTTTGAACTCCTGATTGATTTTTACAACTTTGAATTCCATTGTTTTCCCAACAAAGACATCATAGTCACGAATAGGTTTGACATCAATCTGTGAACCCGGGAGGAAAGCTTCAATGCCAAAAACATCTACAATCATTCCACCTTTTGTACGGCATTTGATATAACCTGTTATGATTTCGTCTTTTTCTAGTGAAGCATTTACCCTGTCCCATGAATTAATTGCACGGGCTTTTTTATGAGAAAGCAGAAGCTGACCTTTTTTATCTTCCTGACTTTCAACATAAACTTCAACTTTATCTCCAACTTTTAGATTTGGATTATAACGGAATTCATTTAAACTTACAACTCCTTCCGATTTGTAACCTATATTGATTACGACTTCGCGTAATGTCATCTGAATTACTGTACCGATTACCACTTCGTCAACTGCAACAGTTGAAAGTGTTTCATCGTACATGGATTCATACTCTTTATATCTGGGTGAATTACGAAGTTCTTCACTCTCAAAGTTATCCCAGTCAAAATCTTCTGCGGAAGCGGGAATTCTTGATTCAGCTTTTGATTTGATTTCCGGTTCCGGTTCAGTTTCCGGTTCCGGATGTGCCTTTTTCGGTTTCTTTTCTTTCTTAGCTTCAGTTTCGAATCCGTAATCCTCAGCTTTTACAGATTCAGCAACTTTTTCCTCCTCAGGAATTACTTCTGCAGTAACAACAGTTACCTCCTCAGGAGATAAGGTCTCAGTTGTAACATCCTGTTTTTCTTTTGCTTCTTTTGCTTCTTTTGCTTCTTTTGTTTCTTTTGTTCTCGCTCTTTTTGTCTCTTTAACCGGAGCATCGCTTTGTTCAACAACCTCCTTTTTGGTTGTTTTCTTCTTGTTTTCAGTCATAATTTTAAATTAAAAGAACTAATAATTAATAAGTTAGACATTATTTATATGAAAAATTGGTTGCAAAGATAGGTTATTTTTTAAAATCCCCACAATAATATAGTATAAATTCAATGATACCGAAGTCTTGAGGTTGAGGTTGAGGTTGAGGTTGAGGTTGAGGTTGAGAGGTAATAATTTTTGTATTTGACTTGTTATATTATCTTTGCATAAATGATGAAGTTATTACCTTAAATATCTGATAATTTATGAGAATTATTGTTGTAGGATCGGGTTACGTTGGTTTAGTGACTGGTGCCTGTTTTGCTGAAAGTGGTGTTAATGTTACGTGTGTTGATGTTAATAAGGATAAAATAAAACAACTTAATGAAGGGGCTATTCCAATATATGAACCCGGACTTGAAAATATGGTCAGATGTAATGTTGAAAAAAAGCGGCTTTCCTTTACAACAAAAATAAATGACGGAATAGATGGATCGCAGGTAATTTTTATTGCAGTGGGTACACCTCCGGGGGAAGATGGTTCAGCTGATCTGAAACATGTACTTAGTGTTGCGAAAGAAATTGGTCGTACAATAACTAAATATATTGTCGTTGTAACTAAAAGTACCGTACCTGTCGGAACGGCTGAAAAGATTAGAAGTACCATTCAGACTGAACTAAAAAAACGCAAAGTGTCAGTGCCATTCGATATGGCATCCAATCCTGAATTTCTGAAAGAAGGAGCCGCCATCGAAGACTTTTTGAAACCGGAAAGAATTGTTATCGGTATTGATAATGAAGAAACAAAGGAGATTATGAACAGGCTCTACATGCCATTTGTTTTGAATAATCATCCAATTCTTTATATGGATATTGCCTCTGCTGAAATTACAAAATATGCTGCAAATGCAATGCTTGCTACCCGTATAAGTTTTATCAATGAAATAGCAAACTTATGCGATATTCTTGGAGCCGATATTAACAATGTGCGTAAAGGAATCGGAAGTGATTCCAGGATTGGCGGTAAATTCATTTATCCGGGCACAGGTTATGGAGGTTCATGTTTTCCAAAGGATGTAAAAGCAATTATTAAAACAGCCGATGACAATAACTATGAACTCAATGTAATCAAGGCAGTTGAGAAAGCTAATGATTACCAGAAAAATGTTATTTTCAACAAGATGGTAAAATTCTTTAATAATAATCTTAAAAACAGGTTGATTGGAATATGGGGGTTATCGTTCAAACCAAAGACAGATGATATAAGAGAAGCATCCGCGATCGTTCTTATAGAGAAACTCCTTGAGGCTGGTGCCAGAGTCAGAGCTTACGATCCGGCTGCAATAAATGAAACCAGGAAACTGCTTGGAAACAAAATTGAATATACCAATGATCCGTATGAAGCCCTGGTTGATGTAGATGCAGTTGCTTTGATGACAGAATGGTCGGAATTCCACCTTCCTGATTTTAGCAGGATGGCTGAATTAATGAAAGGGAAAGTCATTTTTGACGGCCGGAATATTTATGATCCTGCCGAACTCAGAAGGCTTGGATTTTTATATTTTGGAATAGGAAGAAGATGACTGAGGGACTGAGGGACTAACAGAAAATTTTGATATCAAAACCCTAAACGCTAAACATTAAAACATGAAAGGAATAATACTCGCCGGAGGTTCAGGGACAAGACTTTACCCAATTACAAGCGCCATCTCGAAACAAATGTTACCAGTTTATGATAAACCGATGATTTATTATCCTTTATCAGTTTTAATGCTGGCGGGTATCAGGGAAATATTGATAATTTCTACTCCCAGAGACCTTCCAGGTTTTAAAAGTCTTCTTGGTGACGGCAGATCGTTTGGAATGCAATTCAGTTACAAAGAACAACCATCACCGGACGGACTGGCTCAGGCATTTATTATTGGTGAGGAATTTATCGGGGACCAACCTGTGTGTATGATACTGGGTGATAATATATTTTACGGGCATGGATTCGGCGAGTCGCTTCTCCAAACGTCAGAAATAAAGAAAGGAGCCTGTGTCTTTGGATATTATGTTACTGATCCTGAGCGCTATGGCGTTGTTGAATTTGATGTAAACAGAAAGGTTCTGAGCATTGAGGAAAAGCCGGTACATCCCAAGTCAAACTATGCAGTTACGGGTCTATATTTTTATGACAATTCTGTTGTAAAAAAAGCCAAGGCACTTAAACCATCTCCCCGCGGTGAACTTGAAATTACCGATCTTAACAGAGTATACCTGGAAGAAGGTACACTTGATATAAAACTCATGGGGAGAGGCATGGCATGGCTTGATACCGGGACATATGACAGTCTACTGCAAGCAGCAAATTTTGTTGCCACTCTTGAACAAAGACAGGGACTAAAAGCTTCATGCATCGAAGAGATTGCCTTTAAAAGAGGGTTTATTGATAAAAATCAACTATTGGAATTGGCACTGCCAATAAAGAATAGCCAGTATGGAAAATATCTGTTAAGGATTGCCAATGAAGAGATTAATACGTTCGAAGGATTAAAGTAAGCATTTTTAAAATATGAAAATAATTGAAACCGGGTTCAAAGGACTTATCGTAATCAAACCCACAATATATACTGACTCAAGAGGTTACTTTTTTGAAAGCTTTAATAATGTTGCTTTTCTGGAGGCAGGTATCAGCTTTTCGTCAGTACAGGATAATGAGTCAAAATCATCGAAAGGGGTTATCAGAGGATTGCATTATCAACTGAATCCATTTCCTCAGGCAAAACTTATCAGAGTAGTTTCAGGAAAAATATTTGATGTCGCTCTCGATATTCGCAAAGATTCTCTGACTTTCGGCAAATGGTTCAGTATCGAACTTGATTCTGAAACCAAAGATCAGCTTTTAATACCTCATGGATTTGCCCATGGATTCTCTGTTCTCAGCGAAATTGCAATTATCCAGTATAAATGTGACAATGTTTATAACTCTAAATATGAACGGGGTATAAACGTGAATGATCCTGAACTGGATATTTACTGGAAATTGGGATCAACGGTTCCGGTTATCAGCGAAAAAGACATGAACCAGCCGTTACTGAAAGATGCTGAAATTTATATTTAAAATATAGAGGTCTTAATTATGGCAATAATTCTAATTACCGGAGCTGATGGTCAACTCGGGAATGAGCTAAAAGTTGCATCAAAAAACTTTTACGGATACAATTTTATTTTTACTGATAAAGATACACTTGATATTACCAGTCTGGACCAAACTTCTGCGTTCATAAAGAAGGCCCAGCCTGACTGGATCGTTAACTGCGCAGCGTATAATCTTGTTGACAAAGCCGAAAGTGAACCTGAGCAGTCAATTCTTATAAATGGAACAGCTGTTAAAAACATTACAGAGGTGATAAGTGGATCGCTATGCAGGTTTATTCATGTCTCAACCGATTATGTTTATGACGGAAAATCGAATGTACCTTATAATGAAAATACAGTTGCGGCTCCCTTATCAGCTTATGGCAGATCAAAACTGGCAGGTGAAAAATATGCCTTGCTTCACCAGGGTTCAATGATTATAAGGACATCCTGGCTATATTCTTCATTCGGAGCTAATTTTGTCAAAACAATTCTAAGACATGCAGCCGAGAAAGAATCTTTAAAAGTTGTGTTTGATCAGACCGGAACACCCACTTACGCTGCTGATCTTGCTGGAGCAATTATGAGTATAATTTCAGGAGTAATCAGGAACCAGATTGCCATGAATTCCGGTATTTATAACTATTCCAACGAAGGCGTGTGCACATGGTACGATTTTGCATGTGAGATCATTAAGGAAGCAGTCCTTACCTGCAAGGTATATCCTGTTCTTACAAAGGATTATCCTTCAGTTGCCGAAAGACCGGTTTATTCGGTAATGGACAAAAGTAAAATCAAAGATAATTATAGCCTTTCAATCCCACATTGGAGGACAAGTCTTACAAAATGTATTAAACTATTAAAATAATAGAAAAATGTTATCGCTAAGTGAGATAAAAAAAAGAGCTGAAAGCTGGTTGGGTAAAGAGTTCAATGAAGAAACCCGGAAAGAGGTTCGTGAAATGCTTGAAAAAGATGAAGCGAAGCTTATCGATGCATTCTACCAGGATCTCGAATTTGGCACAGGCGGACTGAGAGGCATTATGGGTGCCGGCACCAACAGGATGAATATTTACACCCTTGGGATGGCAACTCAGGGTTTGTCAAATTACATTATCAGGCAGTGCGGGAATTCAGGTGTAAAAGTGGCAATAGCTCATGATTGCCGCAATAACAGCCGTTACTTTGCTGAAACAACTGCAAATATATTCTCTGCTAACGGATTCGAAGTTTATCTCTTCGAATCATTACGTCCCACACCGGAACTATCATTCGCAATCAGGCATTATAAATGTCAGAGTGGCGTCGTAATTACTGCTTCACATAATCCACCCGAATATAACGGGTACAAGGCTTACTGGGACGACGGAGGTCAGGTAGTAGCTCCTTATGATGACGGGATCATTGATGAAGTGCGTAAAATAACTTCCGTAAATGAAATAAAATTCAGTGGAAAAAAGGAGAGAATAAAAATCATAGGAAAAGAGACAGATGAACTATTTCTCAAAGAGGCACATAAAATGAGCCTTAACCCGGAGATTATAAAGAATTTCTGCGATATTCCGATAGTTTATACTCCAATTCATGGAACAGGTATTACGATGGTACCGCCTGCTTTGAAAATGTTTGGATTTAAAAACATCATCAGTGTACCGGAGCAGGACGTTATTGATGGTAACTTTCCAACCGTCAAATCGCCTAATCCTGAGGAACCCGATGCGCTTAAATTGGCTATTAAAAAAGCAATTGAAACCGATGCCGAACTGGTTATGGCTACTGATCCTGATGCTGACAGACTTGGGCTTGCAGTAAAAAACAGAAAAGGTGAATTCATACTTCTTAACGGAAATCAGACCGGGGTTATACTGATCTGGTACATACTATCACAATTTAAGGCAAGAAAAAAATACAAAGGCAATGAATATATTATTAAAACTATTGTCACATCCGATCTGATCGAAAGGATAGCTGAAGGTTATAATGTTGAGTATTTCAATGTTTTAACAGGATTCAAATTTTTTGCCGAGCTTATCAGGGAAAAAGAAAAAACCAGGAAATATATCGGTGGCGGAGAAGAAAGCTATGGTTTTTTGCCGGGTGATTATGTGAGGGATAAAGATGCAGTTGCTTCCTGCGCACTTGCTGCAGAGGCCACTGCATGGTCAAAAAGTAAGGGGATGTCGCTTTTTGAACTTCTCCTTGACATTTATGTGCAGTATGGCTTTTATAAGGAAAAACTTATAAATATTGTAAGAAAAGGGAAAGAGGGTGCCGGGGAGATCAAAGCAATGATGACAGAATACAGGAACAATCCACCGGAAAAGATCAACAATAGCCAGGTTACAAAGATCAATGACTACGAAACAAAGCTTTCACATGATATTCTTAAAGGAACAAAAACCAAAATTGATCTTATCAAATCGGATGTTCTCCAGTTCTTCCTTGCCGATGGAACAAAGATCTCCGTAAGACCTTCCGGTACAGAACCAAAAATCAAATTCTATTTCAGCGTGAATACAAAGCTAGAATCTAAGGACAAGTTTGAAGAAACTGAGAAAATCCTCGATAAAAGAATAAGCGACATTATTTCAGATATGAAATTGCAGTAATGCTGAAATCCATTAATCACAAAGAGCGCAAAGATCTAAGGTAAATGCTACTTTGCGACCTTTGGATTTAAACCTTTGCGACCTTTGTGGTTAATTGATTTCCTTTATTCTCCTATAATCTTTACTAGTACACGTTTTCGTCTTTTCCCATCAAATTCCCCATAGAATATCTGTTCCCAGGGACCGAAGTCAAGTTTTCCACCGGTAACTGCAACTACCACTTCCCTGCCCATTACAGTACGTTTGATATGAGCATCAGCATTATCCTCAAATCCGTTATGCTTATATTGCGAATAAGGCTTTTCCGGTGCGAGTTTTTCCAGCCACACCTCAAAATCATGGTGAAGACCTGATTCGTCATCATTAATAAATACACTTGCGGTTATGTGCATAGCGTTTATGAGTATAAGCCCCTCCTTAACTCCGCTCTCATAAAGGCAATTTTCTACTTGTCCTGTGATATTAATAAATGCTCTGCGGGTTGACGTCTCAAACCAGAGCTCTTTACGATAAGATTTCATATCCAAAACTTATTTTTCATTTTCCGATCTTTTGTTTTTTATATTATTTATCAGGTAGAGAATTAATGCGGTTATACAAACTCCGGTTATGATACCAACTGTGAAAGATAATATTACCAGAAACCTGGGTGTGACTGCAAAGAATAGTAAAGCTGTTATAACTAAGCAAATCAGCACTGCTAAAAATGATGAAATGATTATTATTTTTTTATCTTTCATAAAGTAAGATTTTAAAGAACCAAGATATTAATAATTAATCTATTCGCAGCAACCGGAACAGGGATTTTAAGATTGAAATAAATATTACGGTGCTCTGCACCTATGGTTACATTTTCCATATACGTTTCTACAAATATTTCGCAGCTCTGCTGCTTTTTTTCAGGCTCAAAAGGTGCAAAGCACGGAAGTATTTATAGCTAACCGTACGTTTTGGAGGTCAAACGTGCAGCAAACTACAATATTTGTAGAAAAATGTTTGAGGTGGAGTTAAAAAGTGCGGAGCACCGAAATATTTGTAGTAGAATGTTTGTGGTTGAGATTATAGGTACAGAGCACCGTTATATTATAATAAACTAAATGGATACGAACCGTTAACAGGCAACTTCGGTTTACTTAAACCAGTCCTCTGAAAAATTAACAAGATAGACTTTATCTGTTGACCTGGTAAGGGCGGTATAAAACCACCGCAGATAGTCGATAGTGATTTCGTTCCTGTTGAACATGCCCTGATCAATAAAGACCCTCTCCCACTGTCCGCCCTGTGCTTTATGACAGGTTACTGCATAAGCAAATTTTATCTGAAGAGCATTGAAATACGGGTTCTTTTTCACCGCTTCAAATTGCTTTCTCCTGGTCTTAATATTAATGTAATCAGCCAAAATGTTCTGGTATAGCTCTTTATTTTTGTCTGATGGTAATGCCGGAGTGTCAAGATGCAGCACATCCATCATAACCTTGGCTTCAGTTTCAAGATTATAGTCAGGAAACTTCAGTACCATATCCGCAAAGCGAAACCCATATCGTTCTTCAAACTTTTTTATTTTTCTCACCTCTGCAATATCTCCGTTGGCAATAAAACCTGCACCATCTTCATCTTCATCAAGGATAGAGTAGTTATTTTTTACCACCATCACCATATCGCCGGTACTGATCTCTTCTTCCCTGAAAAAGATCCTGTTGCGTATCCCCTGATTGTACCGGTTCGCCTGTTTATTTGAATTAACAACAATTATTGTTCCCTCCATGCCGCATGTCCCGTATGCAGTGGAGATATCATCGATAAGCTCCTCCCCTGTTATCCTGATAGTATCCTTAAAATTAAGGCAATCAATTGAGGGATGAACAAGGTTGCTTTCCGCTACCTGCAAACGAACACGGGTGGCGTTCATAAGAACTCCTGATGTTTCGCTTTGTCGCATAACCTGCTTAAGTTCACAGGAAATAAGTCCAAACCCATATTCACTGAGTGAAGAGGGATCCAGAGCAGGGCTCAAAGTTGATCCTACCGGTGGAAGTTGTGCCGTATCACCAACAAGAATGAGTTTACATTCCGTTCCGGAATAGACATATTCAATGAGGTCGTCGAGAAGCCTGCCACTGCCAAATAATGATGAATCTCCTGAACTGTTAGATACCATCGATGCTTCATCGACAATGAAAAAGGTATCCTTGTGGAGGTTTCTGTCGAGTGAAAAGCTTCCTACTCCATCCCTGGAGGATTTTTGTCTGTAGATCTTCTTATGAATAGTGAACGCCGGTCGTCCGGCGTAGGAGGCGAGAACTTTAGCCGCCCTCCCTGTTGGAGCCAGAAGGACTGATCGCATCCTCAAAAGGTCCAGGGTTTTAACTATAGAACTTATAACACTGGTTTTTCCTGTACCGGCATACCCGGTCATCAGGAAAATTATATCATTATTGTTATCGCAAATATACCCGGCGATTTTTTTTAACGCTGAAGACTGATCATCAGTGGGAGTATTTCCCAGATTCTTACATAAATTATTATATATAATAGTATCTCTCATGAGTATTTATCAGAATCACAAACTGCTGCTTGAATTTTTTTCCTATTTTTGTTTGTAAACTTAACCAATCCTGATAACATTAAGAAATGCCTTTTCTTGAACTTTTTGATGAGACACTCGATATAAACTCGACAGAAAACTATGAGCTTTCTGTTCAGATAAGCACACAGGGGTTATCTTTTTGCATTCTTGATTCAATAAGAAATAAGTATGTTCTTATAAGGTCATTCGAGTCTGAAGAGAATAAGTATTTTAATACCGATAAATTAATTGATATTATCAGCAAAGATGATTTCCTGACCAAGCATTACAAGAAAGTCTATTTTGTTATGCCATCACCAAAGTTTACACTTGTCCCGGCACCACTTTATGACCCCGGCAAAAAAAATGAGTATTTCACATTTAATCATAATCTTGAAGAAGGTAATATTGTCCAGGTAAATAAGGTAAGTGATCCTGACGCATTTCTTGTCTTTTCAGAATCAAAAGCTATTATTGATCTTATGACCAATTTTTATCCGGGAGTGCTTCCCTGCCATCATATTAAATTATTATTGGATCATACTTCATTATGCAGGAAAAGCTCCAACGGGAATTATATACATATTCATATTGAAAGGGACTTTTTCAACCTTATTATCTTTAAGAATAACATTCTGGAATTTTGTAATTCATTTAATTACAGAAATATCTCAGACATACTCTATTATGTTTTGAACGTTTTTAAAAAGCTAGATATAAAACAGGAAGAGACAATAAATTTTAGCGGTCTGACAGAGAAGTATGACGATCTTTCATCTGCCTTTTCATTATATATAAGGAATATAAAATTTGCAGAACCTTTTGGCAATTTTACCTTCAGCTATGTATTTAATGATACGGAACTTCATCGGTTTCTAAATTTATTCAGCGTTGCAAATTGCGAATAATCGGAGGTAAATACAAAGGCAGGAGGATAAATCCTCCAGGAAACTTTAAGGCAAGACCAACTACTGACTTTGCCCGAGAGGGTTTGTTCAACATTCTGAATAACAGGGTCGATTTTGAGGATATAAATGTATTGGATCTTTTTTCAGGGACAGGCAGTATCAGTTACGAATTTGCATCACGGGGAGCTGCTTCGGTGCATCTGGTTGAGAAAGATGTGAAGCATATATCAGGAATCAGGAAAATATTAAAAGAACTGGATCTTGAAAATATAAAACCGATTCATATAGATGTCAGGGCGTATCTGAAGACCTGTTCAATCAGTTATGATATTGTGTTTGCAGACCCGCCCTATGAACTTCCATGGCTCAGTGAGCTGCCGGACCTTGTTACACAGGCAGGTGTAATTAAAGAAGATGGATTTTTTATACTTGAACACCCCCGCGATCTAAGTTTTACAGGTCATAAATTATTTTTCGAACACCGTAATTACGGAGGAGTGAATTTTAGCTTCTTCAAACCATTAACGTCTGAATAATAGCATATTATGTTTATTTTTACAATATACCGGTTAAGAATTAAATAGATAATATTTTTACAAATAATTTTGCGGAGTTAAAAATTAGCTTAATTTTGCAACTCGTTTTACAATTGGTGCGGTAGTTCAGTTGGTTAGAATAACGGCCTGTCACGCCGTGGGT
>JGI24133J20442_1000033_pt1 | contig 33900 bp, 33 predicted proteins | sample BarGraNGADG00311_2_FD_20442 | JGI IMG/M metagenome (IMG submission 20442)
TATGGTTGCAGGTATATTTTATGTGGAAAACGATATTGAAAGGATTGTACGTTATTGCGAAAAAGATGTTCTTGCCATAGCCCGTGTTCTCCTTCGGTTTATGAACCTGCCCGCGATTGACGAAGATAAAATAGAGTCTGTCACATTTCTATAGTCAGTTGTCGCCCAACAACCTTTTCAGATTCTTTAATACCTCATCAGGTCTGTCAACCTGGATCCAGTGACCTGCTCCGGCAACTTCAATGATATCAGCTGCCGGAAAGACATTCCGGATATCTTTGTAATCATGAACCGTAATATAATCAGAATCACTACCCTTTAGAAAGATAACTGGAAATCCTGAGATCTGCTGGCTGAAATCAGTCTGACGTTTTATTCCCTCGAATATATTGTCGAGGTTCTTAAGCAATGATGGAGCATTCAATTTCCACATGAAGGTATTGTTGGTAGTCCGTTGGAGGTTCTTAAGAATCAGGCTTCTTTCTTTTTCCGGAGGGATCTTCTCTGATAAGAGTATATCTGCTTCATTCCGGTTTGAGATCTTCTTTAAATCAATTGAGAGAATAGCATTAAGGATAGCAGAGTTTTGAGAATATGCTTTATTCCCGGATGATTCATTTGTAAAAGGAGAGATATCAGCTATAAGTAATCCGTCCAGCATTTCGGGCCATTTAATTGCAAAAGAAATTGCTGTTTTTCCACCCATGCTATGTCCTGCAAGGAAGAATTTCTTAAGTTTCAAATCGTTTGCCAGTTCAAAAAGATCATCTCTCATAGAGTCATAATCATGTATCGGACTATGGGGAGACCGGCCATGGTTTCTTTGATCTGGCAGATAGACAGTGAAACTATCGCTTAGACTTTTTGCGATTGTAATCCAGTTGTCTGATGATCCGTACAGGCCATGAAGAATTATCAGCGGAGGTCCATTACCATATTTCCTATAGAAGAGTTTCATCAGCCGGGTTGTCAGGTTAATTGGCGCTTGTAGATCTGAATTGTATTTTCAAGGCCCAGATAAAGAGCGTCGGAGATAAGGGCATGCCCGATTGAAACTTCTTCGATCCACGGTATATTCTGATGAAAATACCTTAGGTTATCCAGGTTAAGATCATGACCCGCATTTAATCCCAATCCTGCTTTTTTTGCTATCAGGGCCGCTTTAATAAACGGTTCGATAGCTTTGAGAGCATTTTGATTAAAAGCTGAGGCAAATGGTTCCGTGTAAAGCTCAACCCTGTCAGTTCCCGTCAAGGCAGCATTTTCGATAATAACCGGTACAGTATCAACGAAGAGCGAAGTCCTGATGCCTGCTTTCCTGAATTCTGAAACAATATCAGTAAGAAAGGTCCTGTATTTCACTGTATCCCATCCGGCATTTGAAGTGATTGCATCATGAGGGTCAGGTACAAGCGTGACCTGATCGGGTTTAACAGAAAGAACTAGAGAGATAAATTCATCAGATGGATAGCCTTCAATATTAAATTCAGTAGTGATTAGGGGTCTTATTTCCAGTACATCGCTATATCTGATATGTCTTTCATCAGGTCGCGGATGAACTGTAATCCCATCGGCTCCAAAAAGCTGGCAATTAACTGCTGCCGTTAATACATTTGGAACATTTCCTCCCCGGGCATTTCTCAAAGTTGCAATCTTATTGATATTAACACTTAACTTTGTCATTCTAATAAATTTAAGTTTTATCCGTATTGTAATTGTGGTGCAAAATTACAATAACTGGTTTTTTTTTTACTATTTTAGTTGAAAATAAAAGATCATATGGTCGCCAAAGACTTAATATCCGAAGTTATACCTACCCTCAAGACCTCCGATTTGGGACAGACTGCATTAAACTGGATGGAGATATTCAGGGTATCGCACCTGCCAATAGTAAATAACCAGGATTTTCTTGGACTTATTTCAGATTCTGATATATATGACATGAATCAGCCCGAAGAACCGATTGGAAATCACACTCTTAAATTGTTCAAGCCCTTTGTCGACGGGGAGCAGCATATTTTCGAAGTTATTGGTCTTGCTTCCCGTTTAAAACTGTCAGTTATCCCCGTCCTGAATAGTAAAAACCATTTTATGGGGGTCATTACAACCAGCGACCTGATTAGACATTTAGCAGGTATATCATCGATGGATCAGCCGGGTGGAATAATTGTTCTTGAACTTATTGAAAGGGATTACTCACTTTCTCAGATCGCCCAGATTGTTGAAAGTAATAATGTAAAAGTCCTGAGTATGTATATAACCTCTCCTCCAGAATCAACCAAGCTGGAGGTAACACTGAAAGTGAATACAGGTGACTTGGTGTCGGTAATAAGAACATTTGAGCGTTATAACTATGAGGTTAAGACCTGGGTAACAACAAATGATTCTATGGACAGCTTCTATTCTGAAAGATTCGACCTTCTGATGAAATACCTTAATATCTGAAAAATGCTGGAGAGAGTAGCAATCTATTTCAAGGATAATAACTCAAAAACGAGAGACGGTGTCGATCGGCTGGTTAAAGAGTTTGGCCTGAGAGGAATTAAAACTCAGATATTTCAGAAGTCAATAAATCAGCCTGTTGGTCTCGGTTGGGAAATAATTGACAAGCCAGGTGAACTTTCATACAGTTCAGAATTACCAGATCTGGTACTGAGTGTTGGTGGCGATGGTACGTTTCTGGAAACGGTACTTAGAGTTAAAAACCTGGGGATTCCGATTGCGGGTGTTAATACCGGAAGAATGGGTTTTCTGGCAAATATTTCTACTGACGAAATTGGACATTCGATCGATATGTTATGTAAGAATGAATATGAAATCATTGAAAGATGTCTTCTTGAGATCTCACAACCATCTCACTTATTTGAAGACAGTTCTTCCTCGGCTCTGAACGAGATTACTATTCAGAAGGCTGATCTGAGTATGATTACCATCAATGTATTTGTTGATGAAACCCATTTAAACACATATTGGGCCGACGGATTAATTGTATCTACAGCCACAGGTTCAACTGCTTATAACCTCAGCGTTGGAGGACCGATATTATCACCAGAGGATGAGAGTATAATAATTTCCCCTATTTCTCCCCATAATCTCACAAACAGACCTATCGTTCTTTCAGGAGAGGGAAAGATAAGAATGGTAATGGAAGGCAGGAGCAATGAGTATCTGGCAACATGCGACTTTCGGTCAAAAAGAATACCCTTCAGCGAAGAGATCCATATCGTTAGAGCTCCTGTAAAAATAATGACAGTGATGTTAAACGGAAGAGATTTTTACAGCACTCTCAGAAATAAGCTCATGTGGGGTGCTGACAGGAGGAATTAAGACAATCAATCAGATTGGATTAATAAAGCAGCAGGTTTGAAATAGAATACGATGAAGTTTATTTTATTATATTTACATTTGATTATTATATATTTGCGTATAATAAAAGTGAAATTCTTATGAAACGGTCCCTTTTAACCCTCTTACTCTTTTGTTTCATTATTTCATTAACAGAAGCGCAAATTTGGAAGTTAAGAAGATATGAGGCAGTTGCAGCATTAGGACCCTCATTCTTTTTTGGTGATATCGGAGGGTATTCACAGACTAAAAACATTCTCGGGTTAAGGGACATAACTTTATTACAGACCAGGTTCAATTTCAATGCTAATTTTAAATATCGTCTTACACAGGATGTTAACCTCAGATTAAGTCTTACTTCAGGATTTCTGCATGCAACAGACGTGAGAGGGTCAAATGAAGGGAGGGGATTTGAAGCCTCCATTTTAATAATTGAACCTGCACTAATAGGGGAATATTATTTTATTAAGAATAAGGCTGAAAACAGTTACCTGTTTTCAAAAGGCAAAAAAACCGGTTTTATCGGGTTGATTCAATCACTCGACTTTTATGCGTTCACAGGTATAGGTGGACTAGGTTATTCAGTTAAGGGAAATGCCAGACTTGAGAATTATGGAATTAAGCCCGGAGGATTTACTGCTGTTATCCCGGTAGGTGTCGGGAGCACCCTTATATACTCACCTAACTTTAATTTTGGAGTTGAATTAAGCGGCAGATATTCATTTTCTGATTACCTCGATGGTTATTCCAATATACAATATTCACGCTCAAATGACGTTTATTATTTTTTGAATTTCACAATTACGTATAAGCTGAAGACCGGAGCAAATGGATGGCCCTCCTTCAGACGATAAAGAGCTGGATAAGTCTTAATGAAAAAAATAAATTGGGTTTTGTTGTTTTTATTCCTTTCACTCTCCTTATCCGGTCAGCGGAACTCTGATTTTGGATTTTTTGCAGGAGTCTCATCCTATATTGGCGATATAAATCCTGGCAGACTGTTATATGCACCTCTTCCTGCAGGTGGATTTTTCTACAGATATAACCTGAATCTCCGACAGGCTTTAAGAACAAATCTGTTCGTCGGAGGATTACAGGCAAACGACCTTGATTTTCAGAATAGTTTTCAGCAGGCAAGAGCAGCATCATTTTCCGGTACAGTAGGAGAATTTGCTCTCCAGTTTGAATTCAATTTCCTCCCTTATTCCACTCAGGGAAAACGATGGAATTTTACTCCCTATTTTGCCGCCGGTGCCGGAATTACCTTTATCAATACAGCTACATTTACATATGTACCTGTCATTCCCTTTTCGTTTGGGTTTAAAGTAAATATCTATAAAAACTTAGGATTGGAAGCAGAATATGGTTTTCGTAAAACTTTTTATGATAACTTTGACGGCGTAAAAGATTTGGTTGCCCCGTCTGATTTTAGCTGGATCCATAATAATGACTGGTATACATTCACTGGTATAGCATTCACTTGGAAAATCTATAATAAATTGGCCGGCTGTCCTGCTTATGGCGAGAAGAATTCTAAAAGAAAACGCTAGTTTATGCAGTTAAGAAAACAGATAGATAGCAATAGGTTGCCTTCACATGTGGCAGTAATTATGGATGGAAACGGAAGATGGGCACGGCAGAGAGGCCTTGATAGAATATTTGGTCATCAGCAAGGCGTAGAAGCTGTAAGAGAAGTAATAGAGACTGCTGCAGAATTGAAAATCAGGTTTCTTACACTTTACGCTTTTTCAACCGAAAATTGGGGAAGACCGGATGAAGAGGTATCTGCTTTGATGGGAATAATGGTACAATCGCTTAGTAACGAGACAGATACATTATTAAAGAATAATATAAGCCTCAGGGCAATTGGCGATATGGACAGGCTTGCAGATAATGTAAGGGAAAGGCTCCTTGAAACAATAAAACTAACTTCTGCCAGCACAGGACTGAATCTGATTATTGCGCTAAGCTATAGTTCACGTTGGGAGATCACCATGGCTGCCAGAAGAATGTCAGCTGAGGTGAAAAAAGGAACAATTAATCCCGATTCAGTTACTGAAGTTGATTTTGAAAAATATCTCACTACTGCCGGAATCCCTGATCCCGAATTGATGATCAGAACCAGTGGTGAGTTAAGAATAAGCAATTTCTTATTATGGCAGGTCGCTTATGCTGAATTGTACTTTACCGAAACACTTTGGCCTGATTTTGGTAAGGATGATTTTTATAAAGCTATAATTGACTTCCAGAAGAGAGAAAGAAGATTTGGAAAAACGAGTGAACAAGTATCGGAAAAACAAAGAAAGAATGGTGATTAAGCGGATTAGAAGGACTTTTATAGCAATATTTCTGGCTCTGTTGAGCCTATCACTTTCTGCTCAGGAAAAGCAGAAAATTGCTGATTATATGACTGTTGACGACTACATTATTGGAGGCGTGACTGTAACGGGTGTCAGATTTCTTGATACAAATGCACTTATCGGAATTTCCGGACTAAGAATCGGACAGGAGGTTGCAATTCCTGGGGATGCAGTTACCAATGCTGTACGAAAACTATGGCAACAGGGTTTGTTTTCCGACGTAAGAATCTCTATTACCAAAGTTCTTTCAGATACTGTTTATCTTGATATAAACCTTCAGGAGAGACCACGGATTTCATCCATCAAGCTTAATGGAGTGAAAACCAGTGAGAGAACTGATCTTGATAAGAAGATAAATCTTCCTATCGGATCACAGGTGACTGCCTACTTACTTAATACCGCTGAAAAAATAATTAAAGACCATTTCGTTGAGAAAGGTTTCCTGAACACACAGGTCACTTATATTCAGAAAGACGATCCCGACCAGCCAAATAATGTTATCCTGACCATCAATGTTGATAAAAAAGAAAAAGTAAAGATCGCAGATATTACTTTTGTCGGGAATGAGTTTTTCGAATCCTCAAAGCTCAGGAGACAGTTGAAAGGGACCAAGAAGAAAAATCTTAATTTTTTCAGGGCTTCAAAATTTATCAACGAAAAATTTATTGAGGATAAACAGAAGCTTACTACTTTTTATAATGATAATGGATTCAAAGATTTTACAATTCTATCGGACTCAATATATAAAGTTTCGGAAAAACGGATAGGTTTACAGCTAAGAATTGAAGAAGGGCAACAATACTTTCTAAGAAATGTGAACTGGGTGGGGAACAGTGTTTATAAAAAGGAAGATCTTACAAAGGTATTTAATTTCAAAAAGGGATCGGTCTATAACCAGTCGCTTATCGAGGACAGATTAAATGGATCTGCTGGTGCACAGGACGCTGTGAGTAATTTGTATCAGGATAATGGATACCTTTTTTCACGACTAACACCTGTTGAAGCAAAAATTGATCATGACTCAATAGACCTTGAAGTAAGAATTTTTGAAGGAGATCAGGCCTACCTTAATAATGTTCTTATTACAGGTAACACCAGAACAAACGAACATGTTGCCCGTCGTGAATTATATACTTTGCCCGGTGATCTGTTCAGCAAGACTAAGATAATGAGATCTATACGCCAGTTAGGTGTTCTTGGCCATTTTGACCCGGAAAAGATAAATCCCACACCGCTTCCTGATATAACAAATGGGACTGTTGATCTTCTTTATAAGCTTGAAGAAAAAGCAAATGACCAGTTCGAGGTTTCCGGAGGATGGGGAGCAGGTATGCTGGTTGGAACTATAGGTGTTCGCTTTAATAACTTTGCTATGCGTAATTTTTTCAAACTGAAGGAGTGGAGACCTTATCCTTCAGGTGATGGTCAGTCATTAAGTATCAGAGCTCAGTCAAACGGTCGGGTCTATTCATCATATAATATATCATTCGTTGAACCCTGGCTCGGCGGCAAGAATCCTAATTCATTCTCCATTTCACTTTACAGATCAATATTGACAAACGGAAAGAAGATCGGGGAGGACGGAGCTGAGTCAATGGTAATCGATGGCGCATCAATAGGTATAGGAAAAAGGCTCTCATGGCCAGATGACTACTTTGCACTTTACGGCGAATTAAATTATCAGAGGTACAATCTGACCAATGAAACTCAATACAACTTTCTATATGCAACCGGCTCATCCAACCTTTTCAGCTTCACTACAAAACTGACAAGGTTCTCAACAGGTCCTAACCTGATATATCCTGAAAGCGGATCATCATTTACTCTCTCACTTCAGGCAACTCCGCCCTATTCGCTCTTAAGCGGCAAGAATATGTCGAATGTTACAGATCAGGTAAAATATAAATGGATTGAATTTCATAAATGGACATTTAAAGCAGATTATTACTATGCGTTAACAAAGAATAATAAACTGGTTCTGAATACCCGTTTTGCATTCGGGTATCTGGGGTATTACAACAGTAAGATCGGACCATCTCCTTTTGAAAATTTTTCAGTTGGTGGAGACGGTATGACAGGTTACAGCTTTTATGGGCGTGAAATGATAAAACTAAGAGGTTATGGAAGCGGTACAGGAGGTGTAGGATCGCTCACCCCCCGCGATCCTAATATTACTTCTAAGTTTGTTCCAGCTGGTAACGTATATTCAAAGATCACCCTCGAACTGAGATATCCGATATCTCTGAATCCTCAGGCAACAATATATGTGCTTTCGTTTCTTGAGGCAGGAAGAGCATGGTATCAGCTTAAAGACTATAATCCATTCAAAATGAACCGCGCGGCAGGTATAGGGGTAAGAGCCAATCTTCCGATGTTCGGGTTACTTGGTGTGGACTGGGGTTATGGCTTCGACCCTGTTCCTGAGCCATCATTATTCCAGGGAGCCAATCATTCACAATTCCAGTTTACAATTGGTCAGGAATTTTAACTTAGTAATTAATAATAATAATTATGAAGAAAATAGGTGTATTTATAGGATTAATTATTCTGACTTCTGCGGTGGCTTTAGCTCAGAAATACGCTTTTGTAGATTCTGAATATATCAGGAAAAACATTCCTGCATTTACAACCGCCCAGGAGCAACTCGACAAACTTTCCAAGCAATGGGAAAAAGAGGTTGCTGATGGTTATGCAGTTGTTGAACAGATGTATAAATCGTATCAGAACGAGTCAGTTCTTCTTGCTCAGGATATGAAGACCAAAAGGGAAGAGGCAATAATTGCAAAGGAAAAAGAAATGAAAGATCTCCAGAATAAATATTTTGGTGTTGAAGGTGACCTTTTTAAAAAGAGGGAAGAATTGGTCAAGCCTATCCAGGATGAGATATTAAAAGCAATAAAAGAGATTGCTGTAGATGGAAGTTATGCAGTCATTTTTGATACAGCGGCAGGTGGAAATATCCTTTTTGCAAACCCAAAATTTGATATCAGCGATCAGGTTCTTGAAAAATTAGGTTATAAAAATTAATTAATTACTTTTGCTAAATTGTTTAATAAAATTATTTAAAATGAAAAGATCTATAAGTATAGCGGTGTTGATATTTGTCATTGCTTTGGCTGGACAGAGTGCAATGGCTCAGAACTTTAAGTTTGGGCATATTAATAGTGATGAACTCATTCAGTCAATGCCGGAATATGATTCAGCCACTGTAAAACTCGAGAAATTCCGTAAGGAACTTCTTAATGCCCTTGATTTAATGACCGTCGAATTTAATACTAAGAACGAATCATATCAGAAAGAGAGCAAAAACCTCAGTGATATCGTTAAACAGACAAAAGAGCAGGAACTGATCGATATGCAGAAAAGAATACAGGATTTTCAGGGCAATGCTCAGCAGCAGTTACAGAATAAGCAGACAGAAGTTTTCCAGCCGATATATGTAAAAGTTGACAAAGCAATAAAAGATATCGGAAAAGAAAATGGATTTCTGTATGTTTTCGATGTTGCAAAAGGTGCACTACTCTATTTTGATGAAGCAAAAAGTATTAATGTTCTGTCTCTTGTCAAAACAAAGCTTGGATTAAAATAATTCATATACCTTATTTTAATGAGGCTGCTCAGATGGGCAGCCTTTTCTCTTTGTTAATGTTTATGGATTTCAGCTTATTCAACAACCCCAAAATAGCAGAAGGATGAAAGAACAACCAATCGGTATTTTTGATTCAGGTGTCGGAGGACTAACTGTAGCTCATGCAATTAAACAGATCCTGCCTGCTGAGAGTCTCATCTATTTCGGAGATACTGCTCATCTGCCTTACGGAGATAAATCAGCCGAATCTATAAGATACTATTCTCAGAAGATTACACAATTCCTTCTGGAACATAATTCAAAAGTTGTTCTTATAGCCTGTAACTCTGCTTCTGCTTCAGCATTCGATTCACTTAAGATAGAATTCGAAGGGAAGACCATACTTATCGATGTCATTGATCCGGTTGTAGACTATTTGTCAACAAGGAACTTCAAGAAAATAGGGGTCATAGGAACAAAGAGGACTATAAGCTCCGGAACTTATGAGAAAAAAATTCATGAAAAATCACCCGATACAACAGTTATCTCAATGGCAACTCCATTGCTGGTTCCGATGATTGAAGAGGGTTTTATTTTTGACGATATCAGTAATGCAATTATTCGTACTTACCTTTCAAATGAATCTCTTGCAGGAATTCAGGCTTTAATACTTGGATGTACCCACTACCCGATTATTAAGAACCAGATAAGTAAAATATTTAATTTCAATGTAGAGGTTGTTGATTCCGCCAGGATAGTTTCAATGATTCTAAGAGATGTTCTTGAAAAAAACAACCTTTTAAATGATTCAGGAATTGTGAAAGACCAGTTTTTTATTTCCGACTATACAACCTACTTTGAAAAGATTGCCAGAATGTTTTTTGAGGGAGAAATAAACCTGAAAAAAGCAGATATCTGGAGCTGATTACCCAATAACCCCCTGCGGCATTACCCCCTAACCCCCCAAAATGGGGGGCTTTGTCTGTTAATTTGATTCAGTATGGGATTTTAAGATTGCCGCGCCCTCCTTTGTCGGGCTCGCAATGACATTCAGTGTTATTATATTTGGGGGATTGGGGAGTAGAAAGCAAAAGGATGGGAGAGGAGCTCAAATACGGAATAAAGCCCTTAGTGTTATAAATATGATCAATATCATACTCAAAAATCTTTTTTTATACCATTTTCAATATTTTAAAAGTTAATTTTGTGCAAAAGAAGCAGTTAGTTATCTCAATTAACATAATATTTTAATAAAAGGGATCATGGGTAAAAAACCAGAGGTTATTGAAAGAGAAGAAGTAGTAATTCGTTTCTCGGGCGATTCAGGTGATGGAATGCAGCTTACGGGTACACTGTTCTCAGACACTGCCGCTCTGTTCGGTAACGATTTATCGACTTTTCCTGATTATCCTGCGGAAATTCGTGCTCCTCAGGGAACCGTTGGAGGTGTATCAGGATTTCAGGTTCATCTGGGTCATTCAGAAATAAATACACCGGGTGATTTTTCAGATGTTCTCGTCGCTATGAATCCTGCTGCCATCAAAGCCAATGGCAAGTGGGTCAAACCGGGAGGCACGATTATATATGATGAAGGTAATTTTACTGAAAAAAACATTGAGAAAGCCGGTTATATAAAAGATCCAATAAGTGAAGAAAAGCTTGAAAACTACAATATTATAGCTGCCCCAATTTCTTCTATGGTAAAAGAAGCTCTTAAAGACTTTGGACTTGATCCAAAATCTGTTTTGAGAACCAAAAACATGTTTGCACTCGGAATGGTTTACTGGCTTTTCGATCGTAAACTCAAGTATACTGAAGAATATTTTGTAAAAAAGTTCAAGAATAAACCAGGCATGGCAGAGGCAAATAAAGTTGCATTACGTGCAGGTTATTACTATGCCGAAACTATTGAAGCTTTAGCATCCACCTATAAAATTCTTCCTGCGCAGATAGCAAAAGGTACCTATCGCAATATTAACGGGAATTCTGCTATTGCCTGGGGTTTTATAGCAGCTGCCGAAAAAGCCGGTCTGAAACTATTTATTGGTTCCTATCCTATCACACCGGCAACCGGAATCCTCGAAGAACTTGCGGCGCGAAAAGATCTTGGTGTTAAAAGTTTCCAGGCAGAGGATGAGATTGCCGGAATCTGCACTGCACTTGGTGCAAGCTTTGCAGGTAACCTGGCTGTAACATCAACATCCGGTCCTGGACTCGCACTTAAGTCGGAAGCTATCGGATTGGCTGTAATGGCTGAACTTCCTGTCGTAATCGTTGACGTGCAGAGAGCAGGTCCGTCAACCGGACTCCCTACAAAAACTGAACAAGCAGATCTTTTTCAGGCTCTTTATGGCCGAAATGGTGAATGCCCGGTAGTTGTTATCGCTGCAAGTACACCCTCCGATTGTTTCCATTTTGCTTTTGAAGCTGCAAGAATCGCACTGGAACATATGACACCTGTATTACTTCTTTCTGACAGTTATCTTGCTAATGGTACCGAGCCATGGAAAATCCCTAAAATGAAAGACCTTCCAAAAATCTCACCACCTTTTGCAAACCGGACTGAAATTCCATTCTTACCATATAAACGGGATGACGAAAAACTTGCAAGATCGTGGGCAACACCAGGGATACCGGGGTTGGAACACCGAATCGGCGGCCTCGAGAAAACCATAAAAGGGACTGTATCTTATGTTCCTGAAAATCACGAACATATGGTTAAGATCAGGGCACAAAAGGTTGAAAGGGTCGCAAATGAAATTCCCGATCTGGAAGTAATTGGGGCTGAGTCGGGTAATGTACTTGTAGTCGGATGGGGAGGATCATTTGGATATCTGGTTACTGCTGTACGTGAATTGCAGGCTGAAGGTCATAAAGTGAGCCTGGTTAACTTCAATTATATCAATCCTTTGCCGAAAAATGTAAAAGATGTTTTCAGGCGATTTAAAAAGATAGTGGTTTGCGAGTTAAATATGGGACAATTTGCAGATTATCTTCGGATTAAGCATCAGGAGTTTACCTATGAACAACTTAATAAAATTCAGGGTCTCCCGTTTACAATAAATGACATAAAAGAAAAATGCATTAAAATGCTGGAGGAAAAATAAAATGAATGATATATTGGTAAACAAATATACCCCGAAAGATTTCAAAAGCGATCAGGAAGTCAGATGGTGCCCTGGTTGCGGTGATCATGCAGTATTGAGTTCAGTTCAAAAAGCCCTTGCAGAACTTGGGATCGATAAGGAGAAAATTGCATTTATTTCCGGTATAGGATGTTCATCCAGGTTTGTGTATTACATGGATACATATGGATTTCATAGTATTCACGGACGTGCCTCTGCGGTAGCATCAGGTGTAAAAACAGCTAATCCTGAATTGTCAGTCTGGCAGATTACAGGTGATGGCGATGCGCTGGCTATAGGCGGAAACCATTTTATTCATGCAATAAGAAGGAATATCGATATTAATTTAATATTGTTTAATAATGAGATATACGGACTCACAAAAGGACAGTATTCTCCGACATCCACAAAAGGGATTGTAACAAAAACATCTCCCTTTGGAACAGTTGAAGAACCCTTTTCCGTAGGTGAGCTTGTAATTGGTGCAAAAGGCAAATTTTTTGCCCGGACTATCGACACAAATATATCTCTCTCCACTCAGATCTATGTAGAGGCTGCAAAACATAAAGGTACATCAGTTATTGAAGTACTTCAGAATTGTGTTATTTTCAACGATGGGATCCATGACTCAATAGCCGAAAAAGAGGTGAGAGATGACAGAACCCTGATTCTCAAACATGGCCAGCCGATGATTTTCGGAAAGGATAATGACTTGGGAATGATACTGGAAGGGTGCAGGAAGCTGAAGGTAGTTAAGCTCGGAGAAGATGGCATAACAGAAAAGCACATTCTTGTTCATGATGCTTTGGAACCTAATCCTGGAATCCAGTATATGCTGGCTAACATGAAATATCCTGAATATCCTGTAGCTCTGGGAGTTATCCGATCAGTCGAGGGTCCTACATATGAAATTTCAGTCCAGGAACAGATAGAGGAAATACAGAAGACAGCAAAAATAAAATGCATGGATGATCTGCTTATGAGCGGTTCGACATGGAGTGTGGGGTAGCCAAATCTGATCCTTCGAGAATCTGCTAATGGATGAATTGAACCATAATACTTCTGAATATAACCGGTTACTTCACGATCAGCAGGAGCGGTTAAAAGAGCTTGCATGCATCAACCGGACAACATATATTCTTAAGGAAGGAAAACCAATAGAAGAAACCCTTCAGCAAATAGTACTCCTGTTACCGGCAGCATGGCAATATCCTGAATATACTGTGGCTCGTATAAGGTTCATGGGAAAGGAATTTGAAACTTTAAATTTCCATGAAACAAACTGGAAGATGGTTCAGGAGTTTTCAACCATTGATGACGAAAAAGGATCGATTGAGATTTATTATACCACAGAATTCAGTGCAGAAAATGAAGGTCCGTTTCTTAAAGAGGAAAGAGATCTTATTCAGAATATCGGAAGCCTGCTGACTGGTTATATTAACAGTTATAAAGCAAGAGATATCATAAGGTTATCACAAGTAGCACAAAAAGATGATGATGATATCAAAGATATTTCAAGCAGGAAGCTTCTGCAGAAGTTTCTCGACAGGCATAATGCTGAGCGGGATGTTTTTCACGATCTTATGCCTTTCAAAGTAAAGGAGATTTTACTTGTAGCTAACTTATATGACGCTTATTCGATAGAAGGTGAGGGCCGGTTTTCCGACCATATGCTTGGGGAATACTACCAGATGAGTCTAACATCAATTCCCAGAGTTACCGGGGTCTCAGGCGAAGAAGAAGCTTTTGCAAGGCTGAAAGCCCGGCATTATGATATGATCATTATTATGATCGGTGTAGACAAGGAGAGCCCGATGATTCTCTGTAAAAAAATCAAGGAAAAATATCCTTACATTCCTACTTCCCTTCTTCTTAATAATCCGGGTGATGTTACTTTTGTAAAAAAGCAAAAATCCCTGGGTATCCCTTTTGACAATTACTTTGTCTGGACTGGGGAGTCGAAAGTTTTTTTTGCCATGGTTAAGCTTCTCGAAGACAAAGTAAATGTTGATAATGATACTAAAAAGGGACTTACACGAGTAATCCTGATTATTGAAGATTCGGCTGAGTATTACTCGAGTTATTTGCCAATGCTCTACACCCTGGTGATGGAGCAGACTAAAAACCTTATCGAGGATGTTTCTACAGATGAATTATATAAAGTTCTGAAACTCAGGGCCAGACCTAAGATACTCCTTGCTTCGGATTATGAAGATTCCATAACGATTTATAATAAGTACAAAGACAGTTTGTTATGTGTAATTTCTGATATGCGGTTTCCAAAGAATGGAGTTCAGTGCGATACTGCAGGCTTCGAGCTTATAAAACATATCAAAAAGGACCTGCCGAATCTCCCGTCTGTTCTCCAGTCATCAGATCCGGAAAATGCCAGGTATGCGCACTCCCTGAAATCAAATTTCATAAACAAAAATTCAGAAAGTCTTCTTCAGGATCTAAAGTCTTTCATCAATTACTATCTGGGTTTTGGCCACTTTGTTTACAGGGATACAAAAGGCCGTCAGATAGCTGTTGCCAAATCGATGAAAGAGTTTGAGGCTTATCTTCAGACGGTACCCGAAGACTCTCTTGTTTATCACTCCATGAAAAACCATTTCTCACTCTGGCTCATGGCAAGAGGAGAAGTGAAAATTGCAAAAATGATAAATCCAATCGGGGTATCAGACTTCAACAGTCTCAAAGAACTCCGGGAGTTTCTTATCGATATTATCCGCAAACGGCGCAGGGAGATGAACAAGGGGAAAGTAGTCAATTTTGAGGAATCTGCGGTTATTGATGAGACAAACGTTGTAAGTCTTGCAGGCGGATCACTTGGAGGGAAAGGTCGTGGTTTGGCATTTGTGAACACCCTGATATATAGTTTTGAGCTCGGACGTCTTTTACCCGGAATTAATATCAAAACACCTGTAACTGCAATTATAGGCACAGATGAATTTGATATGTTCATGGAGCGGAACCATCTGTGGGACAAGGTAAAAACGGAGAAAGATTTCGATAAACTTCAGAAATTATTTCTTGAGGGAAGCCTAAGTTATACCCTCGAAAAAGAACTCAGAATTTTTATAAGACTGATAAACAAACCTTTAGCTGTGAGATCCTCAAGCTTGTTTGAAGATTCCATGAGCCAGCCATTCTCAGGTATTTTCGGAACATATCTTCTTCCTAATAATCACTATGAACCCGAAATAAGGCTAAAGCAGCTGTCTGAAGCTATCAAACTGGTATTTTCATCTATATATTCAAAAAATGCTCGAACCTATTTCGAGGCTATTAATTACAAAGTTGAGCAGGAGAAGATGGCTGTTGTGATTCAGGAAGTCGTAGGCAACAGATTTGAAAATGCTTTTTATCCGCATATCAGCGGAACTGCTCANTCATTTAATTTTTANCCTGTAGCCCATATGACACCGCAGGATGGTTTTGCCGTNCTGGCAGTNGGACTTGGACATTATGTTGTTGAGGGAGAGAGGGCATACAGATTCTCACCTGCTTATCCCTCACTCGATATCATTTCCCATAAAGATCTTTACAAAAACTCTCAGGTTATTTTCTATGCAGTGGATATGGCAAAAAAAGAACTTAATCTTCTGGAGGGAGAAAATGCAGGACTTGTTACATTGGATATCAGTGAGGCAGAAAAGCATGGAACAGTTCAACATTCAGCTTCCGTTTTAAGTATAGATAATGATACAATTATCCCTGGGCTTGATGCACATGGTCCACGGGTAATAAATTTTGCTGATATTTTGAAATATGATTATATCCCTTTGGCATCCACTCTGAGGATTGTCCTCGATGTAGTCACAGAAGCATTTGGCACTCCGGTCGAGATTGAATTTGCTGTTGATCTGACAAAGGACAAGAAAGGGAACGCTTCATTTTATCTTCTTCAAATAAAACCTCTGGTAGGAAGTGGTGCCGGTTATTCGATCGATCCGGATAGTATCAATAATGACGACACGATACTTATTACCAGGAAGAGCATGGGGAATGGAGTAATTGATGATATCACAGATTTCATATATTTTGTGCCTGAAAAATTTAACAACATGCTTACCAATGAGATGGCCAATGAAATTAATAAGATGAACGAAAAAATGCTGCAGGAAAACCGGAGATATGTCCTTCTTGGGCCCGGAAGATGGGGGACCAGAGACAGATTCCTGGGAATACCAGTTGTGTGGCCACAGATATCGAATGCTAAAATCATTGTTGAAGTCGGCTTACCTGATTTCCATGTTGATGCATCTCTAGGCTCTCATTTTTTCCATAATGTCACCTCGATGAATGTCGGTTATTTTTCCATTAACCATGGGTCTAATGATGGTACCATTATCTGGGAGAAGCTAAACAACCAGAAAGCTGTAGAAAAAGGAAAATTCTTCCGTCATATCAGGTTTGAAAAACCTATTCTTATACGAATGGATGGGAAAAAAGGGATGGCTGTAATCTCCATTAATCATTAATAAAAGAATCTATGACCATTATTGAGGGAATACTGGATCTTCAGCAATACGACTTTACAGATACCTCTTTCGATCTTCTGATGCAGAAACGAATACATCGCGTTCTTGTAATATGCAGTAATTATGATAACTACATGTTAGAAGAGGATGGCAGAATTGATGAGCAGATTTTCAATGAATATGCTTCGCTTAACTTGAGGTATCCTCCGACATTTGTTCAGACCGATAATGCGGAAGATGCTTTCAGAGTTCTTCAGGATGGCAATGTTGATCTTGTGATATCAATGTTGAGTTTAAAGGGTACAGATGTGTTCGCCCTTGCCAAAAGAATTAAAGCAAAGTATGAAAATATTCCTATTGTAGTGCTCACTTATTTTTCAAGGGAGGTTTCTCTGAGGCTTGAAGGTGAGGATCTGAGCGCAATTGATTATGTTTTTTGCTGGCTTGGGGATGCATCCCTGATCCTGGCAATAATCAAATTGATAGAGGACAAAATGAATGCAGACTATGACATTGAACATATAGGTGTTCAGGCAATTATTCTTGTTGAAAACTCTATCAGATATATATCTTCTTACCTTCCGAATATATACAGGATCGTTCTTTTGCAATCACTTGATTTTCAGCGTGAAGCTCTCAATGAGCATCAGAGAATGCTTAAAATGAGGGGCAGGCCGAAAATTCTTCTTGCAAACAATTTCAACGATGCTCTGGATCTTTACAAAAAGTATAAATATAATGTTCTGGGAGTTATATCAGATATAAGTTATAAGAAAGATAATATCACCGACGAAATAGCAGGTATTGAGTTATGTAAAGTGGTAATGGCTGATGACGACAAAGTGCCCTTCCTTATTCAATCATCAAGTACAACACATAAGAAAATTGCGGAAGAACTGGGGGCAGGATTCATAAATAAATATTCCAAGTCTTTGTCTCTGGAGTTGAGAAATTTTATTATCCAGAATCTCGCTTTCGGACCATTCGTATTCAGGAATCCTGTCACTCTGGAACCAATTGCGATAGCCACTGATCTCCAGAGCCTTCAGCAGAAATTGCTTACAATCCCTGACAATACTCTCGAGTACCATGCAACCCGTAACCATTTTTCCAAATGGCTGAATGCAAGGGCGTTATTCCCTGTTGCCCAGATGTTCAAATATATCAGGAAAGAGGACTTTGAAACGATGGATGAGATGAGACGTTTCCTTTATGTTGCAATATCCAGTTTCAGACTTGGAAAGGGCAGAGGGGTAATTGCGAAATTTGATAAGAGCAGCTTTGATGAATACCAGATCTTTTCACGTATAGGTGAAGGTTCAATTGGAGGAAAAGCCAGGGGTTTGGCTTTTATAAACAGGATAATTAAAAACAATAAGCTGTTTAATAAATTTCCGGACGTGCTTATAACTATACCCCGGACAGTCGTATTAAGTACCGACATTTTCGATGAGTTCATGGATCAGAATAATCTCTATTCCATCGCACTGTCTGAACTTTCCGACGATGAGATTCTTAACAGATTCATCAATGCTGAACTACCGGGACACATATATCAGGATTTTTATGCCTTCCTAGCTGTCTCAAGAAATTATCCTATTGCAGTACGTTCTTCAAGCAAACTGGAAGATTCCCACTATCAGCCATTTGCCGGCATCTATTCAACATACATGATCCCTAGACTGCCTGACAATAAGCTGATGGTTAAGATGCTGTCTGATGCCATCAAGGAGGTATATGCTTCTGTTTTTTACAAAGGAAGCAAAGCATATATGACTGCAACAGCGAATGTTATTGATGAAGAGAAAATGGGGATCATCCTCCAAGAGGTATGCGGTAACAGACATGGCGAGATATATTACCCGACTTTATCAGGAGTAGCACGATCGATTAATTACTATCCTATCGGTTCAGAAAAAGCTGAAGATGGTATTGTGAACATTGCCTTTGGTCTCGGAAAACTGATTGTTGAGGGTGGTTTATCTCTAAGGTTCTCTCCGAAATACCCCAAAAAAATACTTCAGCTCTCATCTCCTGATGTGGCGTTAAGAGATACTCAAAAAGTGTTTTGTGCTCTCGATCTTAATATTAATAGCTTTATTCCTTCAACAGACGATGGAGTAAACATACTTAAAATTGATATCAAGGATATTGAAAACGAGACAGCATTGAAGTATATCGCTTCAACCTACGACAGGAATAATAATGTCCTTCGCGATGGAATAAGTCATCCGGGGAAACGGGTAATCACATTTTCAAATATTCTGCAGCATAAAACATTTCCTCTGGCTGACATGTTAAGTACCCTTCTGGAGATTGGCCAGCAGGAGATGAATAATCCTATTGAAATTGAATTTGCAGCTAATCTCGAAACCCCGACAGGTACACCTAAAATCTTCAACTTTCTGCAAATAAGGCCAATTGTTCATACTGAAGAGGCACATAGCATCAACCTCGATCATATCAGACCGGAAGAAACCATAATCTATTCTGAAGCAGCATTGGGGAATGGAGTTTTTAAGGGCATATACGATCTTGTCTATGTTAAACCTGAATCATTTAATGCAGCAAATAATAAAAATGTCGCGATTGAAATTGAAAAGATAAACGCTGCTTTTGTCAAACAGGGTAAAGGATATATTCTTGTTGGCCCGGGGAGATGGGGATCAGCTGATCCCTGGTTGGGAATACCTGTAAAATGGCCTCAAATCTCAGCTGCAAGGATCATTATCGAATCAGGATTAAAAAACTACAGGATAGATCCAAGTCAGGGGACACATTTTTTTCAAAACCTGACTTCATTCAGAGTTGGATATTTTACTATTAATCCCTATATCAAGGAGGGTTATTATGATGTCGATTTTCTGAATAAACTTGATGTAGTTTATGAAGATGGCTTTATCAGGCATGTCAGGTTTGCAAATCCTCTCGAAATATTGATAGATGGAAAAAAACACAGAGGTGTAATTCTCAAACCTGCATTATGAGTAAAAAAGTCTTTGTGAGCCTTCGTGGTAAAAACCAGAGTTAACCACAAAGGATCACAAAGTAATGCACAAAGTAACACTAAGGGAAAACCGAATAACGTATATTTATTATTATGGAAACAGCAAAAACAAAATATCTCGGCGATCTGAGAACTGAAATAGTTCATCTCAGATCTGGTAGTGTCATTACTACCGATGCACCNGTTGATAATAANGGGANAGGTGAAAACTTTTCTCCAACAGATTTAGTCGCATCAGCTCTTGGGAGTTGTATATTCACNATAATGGGAATAGCAGCGAGGGAACATTCATTNTCCATTGACGGCANTNCATGCCGGATCACAAAAATTATGACTGATAATCCACGNAANATTGGTGAGATCAGAATAGAATTCGACTTTACNGGAAATGACTATAACGATAAACAGAAAAAAATACTGGAATANTGTGTAAAAACCTGTCCGGTTGCACTGTCTCTGAATGAATCAATATTTCAGAATGTTACCCTGATATTCAAATAAGGGCGAAACGGCAAAATGATATATCTCAGATTTCTGCGCTCTCTGTAACAGCATCTTTGTATATCTTTTTTATAAGCCCCGATAATACGCATCCAGGTCCAACCTCAACAAAAGATTTTGCACCTCCGGAGATCATATTCAGTATGGTTTGAGTCCACTGCACCGGTGAAGTCAACTGCGATGCCAGGTTTAATTTTATAACTTCCGGATCATTTGACGGCATTGCATTAACATTCTGATAAACAGGACATACCGGTATTCGGAAAATAGTGTTCTTTATTGCTTTCTCAAGCTCAAGTCTTGCAGGTTCCATAAGAGGTGAATGAAAGGCGCCTCCTACAGTCAGTTTTAGAGCTCTTTTAGCTCCTCTGTCTTTTAGTATTTCGATAGCTTTATCAATACCCTCATTCGAACCTGAGATTACTACCTGTCCGGGGCTGTTATAATTAGCTGCCACTACAATCTCATTCACAGAAGCACAAATATCTTCGACAATTGCATCATCCAAACCAAGAATTGCAGCCATAGTCGAAGGAGTTTTTTCACAAGCTTTTTGCATTGCAATGGCCCTTTTTGATACAAGAACCAGTCCGTCTTCAAATGTAAGGGTTTTATTTGCAACCAGCGCTGAGATCTCTCCAAGTGAATGACCGGCAACCATATCGGGTTTAAAAGAATTACCGAGTACAGTTGCCAGAATTGTGGAATGCAGAAAAACAGCAGGTTGAGTTACCCTTGTTTGTTTGAGATCTTCATCGGTACCTTCGAACATCAGATCGGTTATCCGGAAGCCGAGTATTGAATTTGCATTTTCGAACAACTCTTTTGCCAGGCTTGATTTCTCATAAAGATCTTTTCCCATTCCGGTAAACTGAGCTCCCTGACCGGGAAATACATATGCTTTCATAATAAGGATCTAATGAAGTTTAGTTCCGATAAGATGAATAAACTCCTCGCGGGTATTAAGTTTATCAAGAAAAATTCCTGTAAAAGCAGATGTTGTAGTTACAGAATTTTGTTTCTGAATACCTCTTATCTGCATGCACATGTGCTGTGCTTCAATAACCACTGCAACTCCCATAGGGTTAAGACAATCCTGAAGACAATCTCTTATCTGAACTGTTAGTCTTTCCTGAACCTGCAACCTTCTGCTGAAGGTCTCTACCACTCTTGCTATTTTGCTCAGACCTGTGATGTACCCATTGGGAATATAGGCTACATGGGCTCTACCGTAAAAAGGTAGCATATGATGCTCACACATTGAATAGAGGTCAATATCTTTTACCAGGACCATCTGTTTATAATCCTCTTTAAACTTTGCTGAGTTTATTATCTCACATGCGTTCTGGTTATATCCACTGGTCATAAAATGAAGTGATTTCGCGATCCTTACAGGGGTCCGTAAAAGACCCTCCCTTTCAGGATCTTCTCCCAGCAATTCAAGGATCCTGCGGTACATGGTGGACATTTCCTTAATAGTTTCGGCATTCCATGTTTCAATTTTATTATATCCATCCTCTACCATTCCGGATCCGTCATTAACTTTTTCAATTCTATCAGCCATAGTATTCAATCGAATTATTTTCAGTTTCTTCAATTTTAACACAGTGGAGACTTGCTCCTTCGTTCTCTATAAAAGGTTTCAGTTCATCCCAGATGGCAACAGCAAGGTTTTCAGTCGTTGCAATTCTTCCTTTCATGAAGTCAACCTCAAGATTTAAGTTTTTATGATCTATCTTATTTATTACATTATCAAGAATTATCTGTTTCAGGATGTTAACATTTAATATGAAACCACGATCTTTTGCCGGTTCTCCCTTTATAGTCACCCATAAAATATAGTTATGACCATGCCAGTTTGGGTTTGAGCATTTACCGAACACTCTCAGGTTTTCCTCGTCGGACCATTCCTGCCTGAACATCCTGTGAGCAGAACAGAATCTCTCCCGGCGCGTAAGGTATATCATACTTCTATAGTTTAATGATACAATATTAACCAATAATTTTGATCTTTATATTTCACAAAAGCGATATATTTACTACTCTTTCAATCTTGAGGGAACAGATATAATCATGTCAGTTAAAATATTAATAGTTACAGCTACAAGTTCTGAAGCCGGGGTGCTGAAAAATATCAGTGGTATGATATCTGTTCCGGGAGGTTATCATTATGGCAACTATGAAATAAATCTACTGGTCGCAGGTGTGGGATCAATATCAACTGCGTGGGCTCTGAAACAATGGATATCATTGAATAGTAAACCCGATTTTGCGATAAATGCCGGGATTGCTGGCAGTTATAGAGAGGAATTAATTATTGGAGATGTCGTTTTGCCTGTAACTGACTGTTTTGCAGATGCCGGTATTGAAGACGGTGGCAATTTTCTTACTTTAGCCGAAGCTGGATTAATAAGCGCTGATGAGTTCCCTTTCAGGGAAGGCATATTATATGCAGATAACATGTATACTAATAAGATAAAGAGCATCTTAAAACCCGTAAGAGCAATTACGGTAAATACTGTTACCGGTTCTGAATCTTCCAGGGAAAAGTTAGTGAAAAAATTTAATCCTGACATTGAGACAATGGAAGGTGCAACTTTTTTCTATATTTGCTCCAGGGAAAAAGTACCTTTTCTGGCTCTGAGGTCGATTTCAAACAAGGTTGAAGCGCGTGATAAAAACAATTGGAACATTCCTCTTGCCCTTAATAATTTGTCAGAAAAGCTTATTGAAGTAATGTTAACACTGCAATGAAAATATGAGATTAACTTTGGGTTTTTCACCATGTCCGAACGATACATTCATTTTTGATGCAATGGTGCATGGCAGAATTGATACAGAAGGGTTGGAGTTTGATTATTTTCTTACTGATGTGGAAGAGCTGAACCGGAAAGCGCTTAATTCCGATGTTGATATTACAAAGATCAGTTACCATGCATATGCTTACGTTGCCCTGAACTACCTTATTCTTGATGCAGGTAGCGCACTGGGACACAGAAATGGACCATTATTGATAAGCAAACAGAGGATTAGTGTGGATGAGCTTGCATCAATGAGGATTGCAATCCCCGGTAAGTATACTACCGCCAATCTTCTTTTCAGTATTGCCTGGCCTGATGTTGTTAACAAGACTGAATATCTCTTTTCAAAAATCGAAGATGCACTTCTGAAAAATGAAGTTGATGCCGGACTTATAATTCATGAAACGAGATTTACATACTATAGAAGAGGACTTCATAAATTAGCAGATATGGGTGAGTATTGGGAGAATCTTACCGGACTGCCAATTCCTCTTGGTGCTATAGTAATAAACAGGAAGATTCCTGATGATATTGCTCTGAAAGTCAATCGTATAGTGCGGAAAAGCCTGGAATATGCCTACAAAGATTCATTTGCCTCTTACGATTTTGTTTCAGGCAATGCAAGAGAAATGGAGAGTACTGTAATGAATAACCATATAAAACTTTTCGTAAATGAATTTACTCTTAACCTGGGTAAAAAAGGAAGAGAGGCAATTATCGAACTCTTTAGAATTGCCAGAGAGCAAGGGGTAATACCTTCATTGCCAGAAAGGATTTTTCTTACTTAACTCTAATTACGCTCTGGTTTAAAAATGCTAAATTTGAACATAGATTATTGTTCGTTGTTCTAATACTAAAAGTATTAATTCAAAATATATAAATTATGGCATTTGAACTACCAAAACTTCCGTACAAGCTGAACGCACTTGTCCCGTACATAAGTGAAGAAACGCTTGATTTCCACTATGGGAAACATCATCAGGCCTATGTCAATAACCTGAATGGACTAATACCAGGTACCGAGTTTGAAAAAGCTGATCTGGAGACAATTATTAAAAAAGCTGAAGGTGGTATTTTTAATAATGCTGCCCAGGTATGGAATCATACATTCTATTTCGAATCATTTTCCCACAATGGCAGAAAAATTCCAAAGGGTCCTGTTGCCGATTCAATTAATGCTTCTTTCGGTTCTCTTGAAGCATTTAAAGAACAATTTAATAAGGCAGCTGCCACACTTTTTGGAGCCGGTTGGGCCTGGCTGGTAAAAAAAGATGACGGAACATTGCAGATTGTCCAGGAATCAAACGCGGGCAATCCTCTTCGTAAAGGTCTCAAACCTTTGATAACTTGCGATGTATGGGAACATGCATATTATATTGATTATAGAAATAAACGTCCCGACTACATAAAGTCCTTCTGGGAGATACTCGACTGGGATATTGTTGCTAATCGGCTTTGATGCTATTTATTTGTTAATTAAAAGGAGAAATCTTTGAACATTAGGGCAAATAAATATTTTTTTTTGGCGATCAATTAAATACTGAATCATGAATCTAAAAGAACTGATATCTAAAACCAGGTCATATCGTCGCTTTGATGAAGCATACCACATTGAAGACAAAACTCTCAAATCGCTTATTGACCTTGCCAGGTTGTCGGCATCAGGTGCAAATAAACAACCCCTGAAATATCTGATTTACAATTCTCCTAAAGACTGTGAACGGATTTTTCCATACCTGTCCTGGGCTGGGTACTTAACGGATTGGCCGGGGCCCGATAAAGGAGAAAGGCCATCAGGTTATATCATAATTCTCGGTGATAAATCAATATCAGAAGTATTTGGTGTTGATCATGGTATAGCTACTCAAAGTATTATGCTCGGAGCAACCGAAGCCGGTCTGGGAGGATGTATTATTGCAACGATTAAACGTGATGAATTAAGCAACGATTTTTCAATCCCTGATAATTTTGAAATACTTTTAATTCTTGCTATAGGTAAGCCAATTGAAAATGTAATTATTGATGATCTGAAAGATGCCGATGTCAAATACTGGCGAGATAAAAATAAATCTCACCATGTTCCGAAAAGGAGTTTGGATGAGTTGATAATTAAGTTATAATTCTATAAGTCTGATGAAACGCATTTTACTTATTGTCTTTTCATTTTTCTTTTTAATTCATTCCGGTATATGCCAGGTAAATACAAATTCAGGAATCAGAATTCTATTTCACGGTATGGTGCTGGACTCCAAAACACTTTCCCCGGTCCCGAATTCGCAAATTTTAATCAACCGTGAATTCTCTACAGTCAGCAGTGGTAATGGGAATTTTGCATTTTATGTAAACAGAAATGATACTGTTCTTTTCAAACATCTGGGATATAAGCCAACATTTATGTTTGTCGCTGATACTCTGACCGGGCAGGAGTTTATTGCCGGGATTTATTTAAACAGCGATACACTGGAGATTGGAGAGGTTATTATTCTTCCCCGGTTCAAAAACATAAAATCTGAAGTGCTTAATGCGAGAACAAAAACTTCGCCGCAGTTGGAGAATGCCAGGTACAACGTTGCAATATCTGCATACCAGGGACGAACTACGCAGGGAGAACTTGGAGATCCTGAATCCAATTACCAGGTTTTACACCAGAGACAAAAGATTAATGCCTTTGAGAGAGGCGGAATTCCCTCCGACAGGATAGTTGGCATAAGTCCATTTTTATTGATTCCGGCTGCATACCTTCTTATTCATGGTTCCCCTGAAAAACCTCCTGAATATGAACAGGAACTGACTGATCAGGAACTAGAACTGATCAGGGAAAAATACCTGGAAACCCTGAAACAACGAAAATAGGTGCAACAATACCCATCGCCTATCGCCTATAATACATAATACATTTTTTATCCCTTATAGAATACCGCTTTAATGATATGACTTGCCATCTTTGGATTCTCTTTCAGACGACGTGTAGAATAGCCAAACCACTGTTTTCCAAACGGCACATAGACTCTCATAGTATGTCCTTCATTTACAATGCTCTCACGAAGCCTGGGTGTTACTCCGTATAACATCTGAAATTCGTACATATGCTTAGGTACGTTATATTTTTTAATCAGGTTATATGCTCCTTCAATTAGAGGCTTATCATGAGTTGCAATACCAACATGGATCTTGTTGCGGAAAATGAATTCAAGGTCTTCAAGGTAATGCTTGTTGATCTCCTCATATTTTTTGAAAGAGATAGACTCAGGTTCAACATAGATTCCTTTGCAGAGCCTGTAACTTACAGGTATTTCAGGACTATTAAGGTCGAGCATTTGTTCCAGATCTTTCAACGTTCTTCTTAAGTATGCCTGAATAACAAGTCCCACATTTGAAGGGTATTCAGCCTTTAGTCTGCGGAATAATGCTATCTCATCATCAGTGCAGGGGGAATCCTCCATATCAATCCTGATGAATCCGTTGTATGTCGCAGCTTTTGCTACTATCTCCTTTGTGTATTGGTAGCATTTCTCCTTGTTGAGCAGTAAACCGAAGCTGGTAGGTTTAATTGAGAAATTTCCATCAATATGGTTTTTATATGAAATATCGATAAGATTCAGATACTCATTTCTATTTGCCTCGGCTTCATCGAGGGTTTTTATAAATTCTCCAAGAACATCAAGAGTCACTTTCATGTTTTTACTGTTCAGATCTTTCGATACCCGCATAGCATCATCAAGAGTCTCTCCGGATATATATGATCTTGAAAATATCCAAATAAACTTCTTCGGGAAATAGGGTAGTATTGCTGCAATAAATCTGTTGAACATAATTTGAGATATTACTAAAATAAACTAATTTTCTTTTTATCTGATTAAAACGCAAATAAAGGAGATCTCAATTAGTTTTTTAATGACCTTTGTCATTCCGGAAACAGGAAAAACGCATTAATTTATCTATTTTGGAGAAACTTTTTCAGATTATGCAACCTTTTATTTTTTTGCAATGTCTTAGAATTGTCCTCAGTTTATGATGAGCGACCGGCAAATAATAGAGTTGTGTGCTAAACATGACAGAAAAGCGCAAGAGGTACTATACGAAAAGTACTCACATCTTTTGCTTGGTGTATGTCTCAGATATGCAAGTGACAAAGCTGAGGCGGAGGATATTTTGCAGGATAGTTTTTTAAAGATATTCTTTAACATAAAGGATTTTTCCGGAACAGGTTCTTTTATAGGTTGGTTAAGAAAGGTAGCAGTAAACACTGCGATTACTCATTATCATAAAAACCTCAAATACAGNTATCATATTGAAATTGAGGAATATNTTTCGATTGAAACAGGGGTAAGCAGTTTTGAGGAAGATTTTTTTACCTCCGATGAGTTGTACAAAGTACTGAACGAATTGCCGGCAGGTTACANAATGGTTTTTAACTTATATGCTGTTGAAGGGTATAAACATAAAGAAATAGCTGAGATACTGGGAATCGACNCAAATACATCAAAGTCGCAGTATAGCAGGGCGAAAGCCGTATTAAGAGAAAAACTTGAGAAGCTAGGAAAACTGAAAAGTAGTTATTCAGAGAATGGATGAAATTGCAGAGTAGAAGAAAGAATGAAGTGAAAACGAAAAAGGAAAATATTAATTTAAGGGAGTTATACAAGCTGAAGCTTGAAAATGCGGAGATTATGCCTGACTCATCAGTCAAATCAAGACTCATGCATCGCGTAGTCATAAAAGAGTTCATGCGTTTTAATCCTGCCAGTTTTAACATATACTACCTTGGAGGAATCCTGATTGCCGGAATTACTGCAGCAGTAATTCTTTTTTCCGGCTCAGAAGCCTCTTATAAATTNAAGCCTTTGAATATTACGGATAAAATTACTAGTAGCGATACGGTCAGGTATTTGCAAATTGAACTTAAANAGCCAGACAGAAAGGATTCGAATATCTCAAATTTAAGTTACAATAAATCAAGAAAAAGCAAAGAAATTTCAGGGTTTTCACACGTGGCTGTGGCTGAGGCTGCAAAAACTTCGAGATCAACCATAAGCAGAAATCCTTTCCCCACCGGAATAAGTAATTCAATAATTAAGGAAGAGCTATTCCCCGATACATCGGCCGGTAAGAATAAACTCAAAGGTAGATTTAAACCGGACAGGATGTTTATTGAACCATTTGCTTCTGAAGGTTGTGCTCCGATGAAAATAAAATTTTATAATAAATCTGATTCATACGATTCATGCAGATGGACCTTTGGTGACGGAGGCTATTCGAACGAAAAGGATCCTGAATGGATATTTGATGTTGAAGGTGAATATAAAGTTGTTTTGGAGTTGTTTAAGAATGATGGCAAACAATTATCGAATTCTGCCGTGGTAAAAGTTCATCCCAGACCACAGGCCCATTTAGAAATTCTTCCCGAGAAAGCCATCCTTCCTAAGGATGAGATCCGATTTTTTAATTATTCTGCAAATGCCGTGCAATTTAGGTGGGATTTTGGAGATGGTTCTACCTCTGAATTATTCGAACCGAGACACAGATATTTAAAATTCAGTAATTACAACGTTCACCTGGTGGTATTTTCAGATTGGGGCTGTTCGGATTCACTCACAGTGATAAATGCATTTTCCGGTTCAGAGTATTCTATCGAATTCCCGAATGCTTTCGTCCCTAATACTCAAGGTCCGACAGGCGGTTATTATTCATCAAAGAGTGATGAAGCCGCACAGGTTTTTCATCCTGTATTNTCAGGAGTTACCGATTATCAGCTAAAAATTTTCAGCAAACTTGGCATCCTCATATTCGAAAGTANTGATATAAATTTAGGTTGGGATGGCTATAATAAAGGACAATTATGCGAATCTGGAGTTTACATCTGGAAAGTCCGTGGAAAATTCAGAAACGGAGAACCTTTTATAAGAATGGGAGATGTAACTCTTCTTGGAAACAGACATTAGCCGGTCGCAAATTTATTTAGAAATTTATTAAATAATTCCTCATAAGAATTTAGTTTTTCAACTAAATTCTTTTTCCATTTCTAATATTTTTACCGGAAGACGTATCTTTTATCCAGAAAATTCGTTAAATAATAATAGTTTTTAATTTCAATTGACTAATTTCGTCTGTATAAACATAATGGGATCTATTTTGGTGAAGCGGATTATATATTTACTCATACTGTCATTCATCATATTCAGAGATAGTTTTGGTCAGGATCCTACTTTCTCCCAGTTTTATGCCAATGCCTTATATCTTTCACCCTCCTTTGCAGGAGCAACTCCTGAGTACAGATTTTCAATAAACTACAGAAATCAGTGGCCCTCTGTTCCCGGAGTATTTCATACTTACTCCATCTCGTTCGATAAAGCTATGCCAAATTTCAATTCAGGTATTGGCGTTCTGGCAACTTACGATGTAGCAGGATCCGGTAATCTGAGCACAACAAATATCGGACTGCTCTACTCATACGATTTTAATATCAATAAGACATGGCATGTTAGACCAGGAGTTAACTTCAAGTTCTACTACCTGGGACTTGACATAGGAAAGCTCGTCTTCAATAGTCAGATTACAGGCAGTGGAACATCACCATCGGTTACACCACCTCCATTCGATAATGTTGCTGATGTTGATTTTGCAACTTCAGCTCTGGTTTATAATGAACGAACCTGGGCAGGATTTACACTCGATCATCTGCTTACACCTAAAACCTCTTTCTATGGTAATGATGCAACCGTTCCGGTGAAATTTAATTTTTACGGAGGTGCCCAGATTTTGAAAAAAACCCGGTTACGCCAAAAGATTCAGGAAGTCCTCTCAGTAGCTATAAACTTTCAGAAACAGGGCAAGTTCTATCAGTCAGATCTTGGCCTGTATTATTATAAAGATCCTCTGATATTCGGATTATGGTACAGGGGAATCCCATTAGTCACATCTCAGGCCGGCGACGCTATCATAGGTCTGATAGGAATAAAAACAAGCCAGCTTCATATAGGATACAGCTACGACTTCACAATTTCCAACCTCATTGGGTCAACAGGTGGTGCTCATGAGATTTCACTTGTTTATGAGTTCAATAACCTCTCTTTGGGTCAGCAGCGAAAACGTATCAAAGCTATCCCATGTCCTGAATTCTAATTTAAGAACGGCTCAACAGCTCAACGACTTAGTGATTTAAAGTGAAAATAAGTAATCGTGAAATAATATTCCTTTCATTCTAAACATCGCCTATCGCCTATAATACATAATACATTTTCTGCCTTTGCGCCATTTATCAAACAGAACTAGCTTAAAATAATATCTTTGAGTTACTCTGATTTATTAATTTGTTTATATTTGCGCCTGACTAATGTTTAACAAATATTATATTTGAGATGAAGAAACTTTCTGTAATTCTGTATGTTGTGCTGTTTTTGGCTGTGGCAGGCCTTTATTGTCTGCATTTTTCAGGAAATAAGAAAAATAAGAAAAGCGAAACAACCGCGAATATTACCGGATCCCCGGCACAAGGTATTGCTTATGTAAATATAGATTCTGTCATATTTAAATTTGACATGTTTTTCGACAGAAGAAACGATTTGATGGCAAAACAAAAAAGCGCCGAAGCAGAACTGAATTCTAAAGGAACTCAATATCAGAAAGATGTAAATGATTATAAGGATAAAGCAAATAAAGGTCTTATTACTAGGGCCTCAGCGGCACAGATTGAGCAATCACTGGGTCAACAGCAGCAGGAACTTGTATCTTTGCGCGATAAACTTCAATCCAATCTCATGGAAGAAGAGCAGGTAATGAATCGTCAGATACTCGAATACATTACAAAATTCCTTGAGGAAAACAAAACAGATTACAACTATCAGTTTATATTAGGGAAGAGTTTTGGAAGTGTTGTTCTCTATGGTGATAATACATTGGATATAACACCAAAGGTACTTGATGCTATTAACAAAAAGTATAAGACTGAGAAAAAGTAGTTGATAATGGGTTTCGCCTCAACCTACCTGGAAGAAAGAACTCTGTTCCCTGAAAAAATTAAAGAGGCACCTGATCGGGAGACCGGTATAATAATCGTAGTACCGGCTTATGATGAACCAGGAATAACTGAATTGCTTGATTCACTTGTACAATGCCAGGTACCGGAATGTAAAGTCGAAGTTATTGTTGTCATAAATGCTCCTGAAAACGCAACTCCCGAGAGCATACAGAATAATATAAAGACTCTAATTAATATTGAAGGCTGGAAGAAAGAAAATAATAACTGTTTCTTCCGGCTTTTTGCATTTATAATCGCACAGTCATCTGTAACAGGATGGGGTGTGGGAGTGGCCAGAAAGACAGGAATGGATGAAGCACTTCGTCGTTTTAGCAGCATAAATAATCCTGATGGAGTTATCCTGAATCTTGATGCAGACTGTAGAGTTGAAAATAATTATCTTCTTGCCATATACTCTGAGCTTATAAAAAGAAATGACAGGTCGGCCTGTTCAATTTATTTTGAACATCCGCTTTCAGGCACCGATTACCCTGAGAGCATCTATAAATACATTACATTTTATGAGTTGCACCTGCGTTACTATCTTCAGGGACTTGCATTTTCAGGTTTTCCCTATGTTTTTCATACAGTAGGGTCAGCATTTGCCGTTAAAGCGTTAACCTATGTAAAAGCAGGTGGTATGAACAGGAGACAGGCCGGCGAAGACTTTTATTTTATTCAGAAACTGGTTCCTGAAGGAGGGTATTTCAACTTAAACTCTACAACAGTCTACCCGTCACCGAGGTCTTCATCCAGGGTTCCATTTGGGACGGGCGCTTCTATTGGAAAACTTGATGCGGATAACAGCTCAACACTTGTTACATACAATATACTGGCATTTAAGGAACTACGTGCGTTTTTCGGACTTGCCGATGTTTTTTATGATTCAAGCCCTGATAAACTATATGACTGTTTCAGTCTGATGCCGGAAGGCCTGAGGTTGTTTTTAGATGAAAAAGAATGGATTGAAAAAATAATGGAGATAAAAAATAATACATCGGGGATACTCTCTTTTAAAAAACGGTTTTTCGGATGGTTCAATATGTTCAGAATTGTAAAATATCTGAATTTCGTCCATTCTGATCTTTTTGAAAAGAAACCTGTTGATTTGGCTGCCTCAGAATTACTTGAAACCAGAGGTATCATTTTAAAATCGAAAGATCCTACTGATCTGCTACTCTTTTACAGGGAGATGGAAAAAAACGCATAAGTCCATCTGTGATCTGCGACCTCATCCGCCAACCCCTTCTCCCAGGGGAGAAGGGGAGCAAGAAAATGAATCAGTTTTAAGTCCCTCTCCCTTGGGAGAGGGATTTAGGGTGAGGTAAAAGGGGCAGGGGGCAAAAGCATGTAGAAAATGAGTCTTTTAGGGAGTCGGAGGTAAAAAAGAAAGGGATCTGTTATTTATTCCTTCTTGTGATCTTCCTGTCTTCTGAAGGAGTGAGAATAATATAGAGATCTTCATCAGCTTTTTTCATGCGGTATTGTTCCCTGGCAAATTTTTCGAGGTTGTGGTTATCGGTTTTTAATTCATGAAGTTTCTGCCTGTCAACCTCGATACGTTTAAAATAGTACTCCCTGTCAATTTTAAGTTTATGTAACTCTTTCATATCCTTATATCTGGCGATAAGATTGTTAGAGTCTAAAAGTAAAATCCAGACGAAAAAAATAATGATAGTCAGGATGTATTTATTCCGGAAAATAGTGGGAATTTTGTCTGTAAAATTAAACCTGATCATCATGGTACAAACCTACAATTTTTTTTTTAACCGCCACTCATCAGATATAGCATCTGTACAGTATCACCATCATGAATAATTGTGGAATCGTATTTTTCTTTTGATATCAAAAGACCATTTATCTTTATTATTCTCATTTTAAATGAAAATTTTTTCAGGGCAAGCATTTCATTTACACTGATTTCTGCATTTCTGAATTCTTCCTCTCTGTTATTTAGTAAAATCTTCATAGTTTCAGAATCATCAATTAATATTCATGAGGATTTCTATCACCAAATTTGCCTGCATATTTGCAACTATTCCGACACGTGGAGCAATAGCCGGCAGATTATCAGATACCTCTGATGTTTCGTCACCACAGATGTAAAGAGAATCATCGATTTTTCTGCAACTTATATCACCGGTTTTTCCCCACCCTGCCACACCGGATCCTACAATAACAGGGGTACCTGGCATTTTTATCTGAACGGTTTCGATCAGCAACTCCTTCATATCAGAACTGTCAAATGCTTCAACAATTATATTGCAGCCTGAGAAGATTTCTGTAATATTTGTTCTATTGAGTCTTTTCTGGTAAATAATTACAGAAACGTCGGAATTGATACGGGCAATGTTATCTTTCAATGCAACTGTTTTCATCAAACCGACCTGATCAGAAAAATAATATTGCCTGTTTAAATTTGGTTCTTCAATGATATCAAAATCTGAAATCACAAGAGTACCAACACCACTTCTGGCGAGTGCAACTGCACAGTTTGAGCCAAGTCCTCCTGCTCCGGCAATTCCGACCCTGAATTTTGAAAGATGAGCTTTAATTTCAGAGAATATCATTTGTTGACTAATTTCTTTAGNCGACNATAAAGATAGGAACCTTTTAATGCTTTTACAAGTATGATATCCATAACATACTGATCAATATCATGCAAAATCAGATATTAATGTTTTACTTTTGA
>JGI24133J20442_1000035_pt1 | contig 33414 bp, 28 predicted proteins | sample BarGraNGADG00311_2_FD_20442 | JGI IMG/M metagenome (IMG submission 20442)
TGGTTCCGGATTTAATTATGCAAACCTCCAGAGCTATATCTTTGACGATCTGAAAGAACCCTTATCATATTATCCGGATACTGAAAAGGATTTGCCATTCCATAAGTCAATCTCCATGGCAAAGCTTGGATCTGATATGCTGACTGCGCACGATCCTGAGTTAAAAGCGGTATGGATTGAACGGGGAAATCGCTTCTTCAATCACCTGATACCAATAGTGTTAAAAAAGCATTTTCCACGCTTGAGTTTAATGTAGTTGTTGAACAATTCATGACTGATACTGCAGCATTGGCTGATATAATTCTTCCGGCTAAGGATATGTTTGAACAGTCAGACATAATCGGATCATACTGGTCTCCGTATATACAATTCAAACCTAAGGTGATCCAGTCTCCCGGACTTCAGCAAATAGCTTGGGAAGATCTGAAATTTGAAACTCAATCAGGTAAAATAGAAATATATTCTACTGAAGCCAGAGAGAAATGGGGTATTTCTCCATTGCCTGGCTATACGCCGGTTAATTATACAGCGAATGAAAAAATGTTCCCCCTGGAATTTATAACTCCAAATACCGGTAGTCGTGTTCACTCCCAATTTGGTAATCTTAAAATAATTAAGGAGACAATTGGTGAATTAGCTGTCTTATTATCCCCTGACGATGCCAGGATACGAAATATTACTACTGGTCAGAAGATAAAAGTATTTAATAAAACCGGGGAGCTTATAAGCAAAGCCCAAATCTCTAACAGGGTTCAACCAGGTTTGGTTCTGCTTCCAAACGGGTTATGGCTGAATGAAGGGGGAGGAGGAAATAATCTTATTGCCCGAATTGAAACTGACATTGGATTTGGAGCAGCATTTCATGATAACAGGGTTGAAGTTATAAGAGTTGATGACTAATGCGCAAAGGATTTATTTTTAACCATAACAAATGTGTCAGCTGCAAATCTTGCAGTGCAGCCTGCATTCTTGAAAACAGTTGGAGCATTCAGCCCAGGAATATCTACACTTTTAATTCCGAAGCTGAATCATTATTACTATTGATTAATCTTAGGTTAGCCTGTAACCATTGTGAATCAGCGGTTTGTATGAAAGGTTGTCCGACTTCTTCTTTTACGAGAGACTCATTAACAGGCGCTATATTATTTGATGAAATGAAGTGCATAGGGTGTAGATATTGTCAGTGGAACTGTCCTTATGATGCACCAAAATTTGACTCTGCGAAAAAATTAATAACCAAATGCAATTTGTGTTATTCCGGATTGATGGACGGTCGGCAACCCGCGTGCTCGTCTGCCTGCCCCACAGGTGCTCTGAGTTTTGGACAGCTTTCCGGGCAAAAGGCAGACATTGGTTATTCATGGTTTCCCAATAAAAACCTTGATCCTGCGATCGAATTTACGGCCGGTGAGAACAGCGATCCTTTAAGAATAATTCCTGAAAATATATATAATTCCGAAATTACAAATCATGTTAATAAGGAAAAAAGCATATCAGGGGAATTGAGTCTGATTGTATTTAGTTTTTTAACTACTCTTTCAGTAGCTACTTTAATCTCCTCAATATTCAGGGGTGTTTATCCTGAAAGAACAGTTTTTATCCCGGTTATAGTTCTGGCAGGATTGGCATCATTTTTTCATCTTGGAAAACGGTTAAGATCGTGGCGATCTGTTTCTAATTTGAAGAATTCACCATTAAGCAGGGAGATTGCCTTTTATTTAATCTATTCAACCTTATCTTCTATTACCGTATTTTTTCAGCTTCCTGTATTCCTTATTATTTCCTCGGTTATTGGATTGGTTTTACTCATTTTAATTGATAGTGTATACATCTATGCTGACAAAAGGAAATACGTGAAATTGCATAGCGGACAGACATTTTTAAGTGCGCTTCTGATTGTATCATTTCTTTCAGGAGCTGTCTCCCCCTTTATTTTTATAGCCATAATCAAATTAGCAGCATCATTATATAGTCTTCTTGTTAAAAAAATGAACAGTAATTTTGAAATCAGGTTCCTCAGGATAGCGTTTCTAATTGTAACTGGAATCAGTCTGATTTCACACAATTCATATTCTGATCTTATTACGATTTCTATGTTTTTAACCGGTGAATTCTTTGACAGAATAATCTTTTATATTGATTTTAACCCACTGAATATTAATGCATTGATCAACTCACAATTAAATATTGACAGAGATGAAAAAAAAAGAGGTAAATAGTTCACGCATGCCTGTATACAGGGATGCCGGTTTTGAACTCTATGATGCTTCAACTACTGCAGAAGCTTTCAAAAAAGAGACCGAACACTCAAGAGAACCTGATAACTACATTTATTCACGATATCGCAACCCAACAGTAATATCTGCGGAAGACGAAATAATGAAACTTGAAGGCTGTGACTGGGCTTTGCTTACTCAATCAGGGATGTCTGCAATTGATACTGCACTTTCAATTTTCCAGCATGGAAAAGAGACTAAACCATGGTTGTTTTTTACAGAAATCTATGGTGGAACTATATCATTTATTGAGTCTGTTCTGAAATCACGAAGGGGGCTTGATATTCATTATTTCACTCCTGATAATGGAAACTATAATCTTGATGAATTCGAAAAAGTGCTTTCTGGTCTCAAACCCGAATTTGTGTATATTGAATCGATCTCAAATCCGATGCTGATTGTTGCTGATGTAAAAAATATAACGAGAATTGCAAAGAAGCATGGGATAAAGGTTATTATCGACAACACATTTGCAACACCCTGGCTTTATAAACCATTAAACGAAGGTGTAGATATAGTTATTCACAGTGCAACAAAGTATTTTTCAGGTCACGGCAATCTCTCTGCCGGAGTAATCTGCGGAAATGATAATAAGCATATGCAAGCTGCAATAGAATACAGAAAATTTGTAGGTCACATGCTTTCACCTGATGATGCTTACCGATTACAGACACAATTACAATCATTTGAGCTTAGATTTTCCCGTCAATGCGATAACGCTTTAAGACTTGCCGGATATCTCGATAAAACAACTTTGATAAAAGAAGTCTGGTTTCCCGGATTAAAAAGCCATAGCACTCATATAATTGCTGATAAATTATTCAGAGGCAAAGGATATGGAGCAATGATAACATTTGATTTTGACGGGAAAGATAAAAATGAAAAGAGGGAAAGAAGAGATAAATTTATAAAACTTGTTTCAGAAAAAATAAAACTGATACCTACTCTGGGTGACCCGCATACAATTCTAATGCCTGTTGAAGCAGTGTGGGGAACCAAATATCCCGAACCGGGAATGATCCGGTTATCAGTGGGTTTTGAAGAGAACTCCGAACTTGAAGGAACCATCTCAAAGGCCATGGAAAGGATCTGAGGCTAGATTAAGATTAAGGTTAAGGTTTAGGTTTAGGTTTAGGTCTAGGTAGATTCTCAACCTCAGTCTCAACCTCAACCTTAGTTATTGCCAGTCTATCGGCTCAACACCATGTTCAACAAGATACTCATTGCATCTGCTGAAATGCCTGTTTCCAAAGAATCCTCTTGATGCCGAAAGGGGAGAGGGGTGAACAGATTCTAGCACAAGATGTTTTGATCTGTCAATTGATTCACCCTTTTTTTGGGCATATGCACCCCAGAGGAAAAAAACAATATTCCGTTTTTCATTATCGAGTTTACTTATAACGCTGTCAGTAAACTGTTCCCAGCCTTTTTTCTGGTGCGACCCGGCAAGATGCGCTCGCACTGTAAGTGTAGCATTTAGTAGCAAAACACCCTGTGCAGCCCATCTTTCAAGATTTCCGTTAATTGGCATTTCAATGCCTTGATCAGATTCCAGTTCTTTAAAGATATTTACGAGACTCGGAGGAAAATCCACTCCTTCTCTTACTGAAAAACATAATCCATGTGCCTGTCCCGGGCCATGATAAGGGTCCTGACCAATAATAACAGCCTTCACATTTTGAAATGGACAAAGATTAAATGCATTAAATATCAGACTTCCCGGAGGATAGATAGTATTGATCCTATATTCTTCTTTTACAAATCCTGCAAGCTTTATGAAGTATTCTTTTTCAAATTCTTCATGAAGCTTCGACTTCCAGGTTTCATCAATCTTAACTTCCATAATTCATTAATAATGATTTTGTAATACACACATACCCTCTGCTAAAATAGTAAATTAAACAATAAATTAAAATAATATGGGCTGTCGGTTTTTACCGTCAGCCCATAACCACTTGTTCACCCTCACAACCTAAAACTAAAACTAAGATTACCTATGATTTCATTAAAGACAGAGGTATTTATAAATTAAAATATAAAAGCATCCTTTAAGTTATTATTTCAAAATTATGAAATCATCCAATATCAGCCTAATATATTTCAATATTTCGGTCATAATTGTTAATAAATTTATTTTTCTTACGTCGAAGAATAAGTATGTCTCTTTATATTTTCTGATAGAATTTTTTAAGGTCCTCGAAGTCTTTAGCTTTGTTAACATCAAGCAGAGCCCTGTATTTTCGTTTAAATATTAACTTTACGATAAAAATGGCAATAGAAAGAGAACGTAAATTTCTTGTAAAAAGTGAATGCAGGCATTTGGCAGTCAAAGAGATAAATATAATTCAATCATATCTTTCAATAGATCCTGATAAAACTATCAGACTCAGGATAGCCGATAACAAGGCATTTCTGACAATTAAAAGCAGACCCCGGAAGAACTCCATAACACGTAATGAATGGGAAGTGCAGGTTCCTGTTTCAGATGCTGAAGAGATGATGCAATTATGCCTGCCTGGCAGAATAGTTAAAACAAGATATTTGATCCCATCGGGCAGACATCTTTTTGAAGTAGACGTTTTTCATGAAAAGAATGAAGGTCTTATAATAGCTGAAATAGAACTTACATCGGAAAATGAACCTTTTTCAAAGCCAGACTGGCTGGGAGAGGAAGTAACCGGAAATCCCAAATATTACAACGCAAACCTGATCAGGTAAGAAAGGTTGACAGATATACCTTTAAAAATCAGGTTAGTATTTCTGCTAGTTTAAATCGTCAATAATCCGTTGTAAAACCTGGGCAAAAGGATATCCGGCCTCTCTAGAGGCAGCAACAAAACCGCCGTCGGGTGAAATACATGGATTACCATTTATCTCAATCACAAATACATTATCTTTACTGTCAGTTCTGACATCAACTCTTGCATAACCTTTTAAACCAAATAAATGCCAGCAGGATAGTGCTGCATCTTTAAGGTTTGAATGCAATCGACTGTTTAGTTTGTTTCCCGGAAACTCCCGGACTGTATTTATATACTCAAAACTATCCATTTCCCATTTTGCCTTAAAATCAATGATCCTTGGTCTGTTTGCATCATAATTTACGAAGACTATCTCAGCAGGCGGCAATACTTCAGGACCATCTTTCCCGGCCAATACACTTATATTGAATTCCCTGCCATCAATAAAATCCTCAATAAACCAGTGGGAATCATCGAGTCCTTTCAATTTCTCTTCAAATCCGGGTTTGCACTCAAATACCGATTGATCAGTAATTCCAAGCGAACCATCCTCCCATATTGGTTTTACTATATATTCTCTTCCGGGTTTTAGAAGCTTAAATTGTGAAGGAAGGTAAGAGCCAGGGTTATTTATTCCGGCATTTTTCATCGATTTGCTGCAGATAGTTTTATTACTTGTCAGAAATATTGATTCAAGTGAATTTCCTGAATAGGGTATGGAATATAGATTCAGAAGTGCAGGAACAAAGTAAATAAGTTCACCTTTATTATTGATTGATTCAACAAGGTTGAAAACAAAATCTGGCTTTTCAACTGCCAGGTCAGCAATCTCAGCCATAAACCTTTCAGTGATCCCTTTTCTATAGACAGATATTCCAAGATCAATCAGGTGTTTTTCGATATGGGCTACCTGGTCAAGTACATCAAGTTCATCAGCTAGAGCACCTTCTCCTGGTTCATTATAAATAATACAACATCTCCTCATAATTCCTCAACTCTAAACTTTAAATCAAACTCTAAGCTTATTACCCTTTGATCCTCTTGATGGCTGCTTTCATTATCATCTCCAATAGTGTTTGGTATTCAACACCATACATTCGAGATAGAATAGGCAGGTCTGAATGAATGGGGTTTAGTCCTGCAAGCGGATTTGCTTCGATGAAGCATATCTTTCCATGGCGGTCGGCTTTCAGATCGACTCTTCCGGCATCAACAGCATCTAATGCTTTCCAGGCGCTGAGCGCGACCGTTTTGCATTCGTCGATAATGTCCGTATCAAGAGGTTTGTATGTACAATAATTCTGATAATTTTCTTTTACTTCAACTGAATAAGGCAGATTATTGGTCGTCATTACTTCCATCCCGCCAATTGCTTGAGCTTCATCACCATATCCGACTATTCCCACAGTGAATTCCCTCCCTGGTAAATACTCTTCCACAAGTGCCGGTTGGCGGAATTCCAATAGAATCCATTCTACCATCTTCGAAAGTTCTGCAGAGGTATTAACAAGACTTTTTTCGGTAATTCCCTTACCTGTTCCTTCAGATACAGGTTTAACAAATAGAGGATATTTGAGATTGCATTTTTCCAGATCTTTTAACTCGGTTATCAGGTAACCCGGACTTACCGGTACTCCTGAAGCTGCAACTACCAGTTTTGCAAGGTGCTTATTCAGAGATAATCCCATTATTACCGGACCGCTAAAAACATATGGTATTTTGTATTGGTCCAGAATAGCAGGAACAACAGATTCTCGTCCGTCACCATACAATCCTTCGGCAATATTGAAAACAATATCCCATCTTTTTCCGGCAGCAAGAGCTTCAATCAGTTGAAAAGCATTACCAACAGGTTCAGTTTCATAACCCATCAGTTTCAACGAATTCTCAAGTGCATCGACTGTTTCCTGCTTGTCAAATTCGGCTGTTTCATCCATGGAATATCCACGGTCAATATACCATGACCGGAGATCATACGTTAAACCAACTTTCATCTATAAGCCTTATTTTTCAGGATATTCACATAATACACCTTTGTAGTTGCGCAATACTATCCTTTCCTCATTATGTTCAACAACATAGTTTGGAAGCAAAGGAATTTTTCCTCCGCCACCAGGAGCGTCAACAACAAATGTAGGTACCGCATAACCACTCGTAAATCCTCTCAGTCCCTGTATTATTTCAAGACCTTTTTTGACAGTAGTTCTGAAATGTCCTGAACCGGGTATCAAATCGCATTGATAAAGATAATATGGTCTTACCCTTATCTTAAGCAACCTGTGCATAAGTTCCTTCATTACAGGAACATTGTCATTAATACCTTTCAGAAGTACAGTCTGACTTCCTAGAGGAAATCCACCATCTGCCAGTTTATTGCAGGCTTTTGCACATTCATCAGTTATTTCATCAGGATGCGAAAAATGCAGGCTTATGAAAAGCGGGTGATATTTTCTGAGTACATTTATCAGATTGTCAGTAATTCGCTGTGGAAGAACCACAGGAACTCTGGTACCGATTCGTATTATTTCAACATGTTCAATACTACGGATATTTGAAAGGATATAATCGAGAGTCTCATCATTTAAAGTAAGTGGATCTCCACCGCTTATGAGTACATCGCGAACCTCCTTATGAGATGCAATATAATTAAATGCCTTTTCATAATCCTGCCTTCCAAGTTTATCAAGTCTTCCTACAGAATGTGAACGTGTACAATATCTGCAGTAATTTGAACAAACCTGGGTAACTGTAAACAAAACCCTGTCGGGATATCTGTGTACAATTCCCTTTACCGGTGAGAATGATTTCTCGTGCAGAGGATCCGATTGTTCACTACTCGTTTCAATCAATTCTTCAACAACAGGGATTACATTACGACGCAGAGGATGCGACGTTTTGGTGTTGTAAATCATTGAAGCAAAATAGGGAGTAATCCTGAGCGGTAGACGGCCTTTAAGATTATTAATAGCCATAATCTCCTTTTCGGATAATTTCATGATTTTCTTTAGATCTTCGATGCTGGTGATAGCATTTCGAAGCTGCCATTTCCAATCATTCCAGGAGTCGATAGTCGTTAGGGGGAAGTAGCGGTGCATGAACTCCGAACTTCGGTTGCTAACTAACGGAATTGGGATTTCGTTTTGCGAAAAAATCGTGGTTTTCGCGCCAGGCTCTTCATCAGAAGAGCAACCCACGAGGCGACTCTCTCCGTGGAGCGTCGTAGCCTCATTATTGTTAGCGTTCATAACAGATGATGAAATTTTTCACCTTTTCTTTTTAAGTTTGTTTGTTTTAAATTAATACTGTTTGTTAAAAATAATTAGTCACGAAAATATATAATCTATAAATACAATGTATCATTCGACTATCAGAAATATTAACACTATTAGTATTTTATTAACAATCAATTTTTTCCACATAGGTTAAATCTATATTAAAACACTGTTTAACAACACATTATGCTAATTAAATACCAGAAATGAACTATATACATTTCTGGTACTTTTTTGATCTTTTTCTTTTCGAATCATCTTAAAAGTTGTCAATTGATATATTTGTAAAGCCATTTTTCATATTTAAAAATTATGTAGTGGGTACTTTCAATAATCGTACCAGAATTTCTTAGTGTATTGAAAAGTTTATCCATGAACTAAATTAAAGACAATAAACACTCATCAACTGATATTGTTCGTTTACTCTTAACGGAGATGAGCAATTACTTAAATTATATCGTACTCTAACAACATATAGAGATTTTAATTAATTTGAAATACTTTTGCGTTCTGATTTTTAGTTAAAATATTCACTATAACGATGATTATTAATAAATGTTACATTCTGAACATACAAACATAAAAATCCCCAAAAAATTAAAGTCATTCTTTAACAATGTCGCCGAAGCTATTTCAGGGACAGAACAGGATTATACGGAGGGATCCTTAAGCCGTGCAATTCTTTTACTATCTATCCCTGCTGTTCTGGAAATGGTTATGGAATCAATTTTTGTAATCGCAGATATCTTCTTTGTATCCAAGCTTGGTGCCAATGCAGTAGCCACAGTTGGTCTTACCGAATCGATGATGACAATTATCTATGCTATTTCCATTGGTCTGGGAACTGCTACGACTTCACTGGTTTCCAGAAGAATTGGTGAAAAGAACCCTGATGCAGCATCCGTTGCAGCATTTCAGGCAATTCTCACCGGGATAATAGTTTCATTATTAATAGGAATACCGGGTGCACTCTTCTCTAAAAAACTTCTTAGTATGATGGGTGCATCACAGCCCATTGTAGAAATTATGTCAGGGTATACAACTATAATGCTTGGTGGTAATATAGTTATAATGATGCTCTTTATTATAAATGCAATCTTCAGAAGCGCCGGCGATGCCGCAGTAGCTATGAAGGTGTTATGGATCGGGAACATCATAAATATTATTTTGGATCCATGTCTGATTTTTGGTCTTGGACCTTTTCCTCATATGGGAGTTACCGGAGCTGCCGTTGCGACAAATATTGGCAGGGGGACTGCAGTTCTGGTTCAGTTCTATCTTCTTTTTTTCGGAAAAAAACGTATCAGACTTTCAATAAAACACCTGGAAGTCAACTTTAGAATTATGTTGAAATTGCTTAAGTTATCAATTGGCAGCATAGGACAAAACCTTATCGGAACAACAAGCTGGATTGCGCTTGTAAGGATTATTTCTATGTTTGGAAGTGAAGTGGTGGCCGGTTATACAATTGCAATGAGGATAATCGGATTTACACTCTTACCATCATGGGGAATAAGCAATGCTGCTTCAACTCTTGTCGGACAAAATCTTGGAGCAAAAAAACCTGCCAGGGCTGAAAGAGCTGTATGGGTGACAGGATGGATAAACATGATTTTGCTCGGTATTATAGGTTTAATTCTCGTACTCTTTCCGGAAATTTTTATACGCATATTTATAGGTAATGAAACCGTTGTAAAGTCAGGAGTGCTGGGCCTTCGAATCGTAAGTATCGGTTTTGTAGCTTATGGCCTCGGAATGGTGCTTGTGAACTCTTTTAACGGAGCAGGAGATACATCTACACCTCTGAAAATAAACATTTTTGCCTTCTGGTGCATTGAAATCCCTCTGGCATGGTTGTTGGCGATAAAAGCAGGATTCAATGAAGAAGGAGTCTTTATTGCAATAGTGGTAGCAGAATCTTTAATGACTCTTATTGCCTGGCTCGTATTCAGAAGAGGGAAGTGGAAACTTAAAGAAGTTTAGTGTATTGATCAATTCATTAAATCATGGTTTAATTACTTTTGCCATCCTTAAATTTTTCCCTTTTGATAATACTACAATATATAAACCTGAATGAAGTGATGAAATATCAAATACAAGAACATCACTATTCACAATCTTGCTAATTACTAAACCGCCCTGAATGTTATACAGCCCGGCTCTCCATGAAATATAGTTATTGTTCAGATTTATTTTTATTTCATCCCTTGTGACAGTTAATGAGGTGAGCTCGAAATCTTCAACAAATATTGGAATAACGATTGATCCATAGATTCCTGATCCATCATTAGCAGTCGCTTTTACCGTAACAATACCGTTGTCGAAAGCGGTAACCAGTCCGGCAGTATCTATTGAAGCCAGATCCTTACCCCTTACCAATGTCCATGTCACTGAGTTATTTGTCGCATTTGCCGGTATTACTGTTGCAATTAACTGAAGGGATCCATTAGAGTCAGTGATAGTTGTTATCCCGTCTGATCCGGTGACATTGATAGACGTTACAGGAGTTATCTGGGCGGAAATATAAATATCCATGGCATCATAAACTCCTGATCCGTCATTCGCAGTAGCGATTGCTGTGACGATTCCATCGTCAATTGCAGTGACAAGACCTGTGTTATTTATTGTAGCTTGTCCGGAACCGGAAACCAGGGACCAGGTCACAGATTTATCCAGGGCATTTGCTGGAAATATTGCAGCACTCAGTTGTAGGGTTCCGTTATCAGTTGTGATAAAGTTTGTTCCACCTGTGCCCGTAACAGTTATCCCTGTTACCTGAATTATCTGGTTGGAAATTGTGATAACAATGGTACCATGAACACCGGAGCCATCATTAGCTGTTGCTCTGACTGTAACAGTTCCATTTCCAATTGCTGATACAAGACCAGTTGAGTTTATGATAGCCAGGTCTGTAACGCCGACAAATGACCATGACACCGTTTGAACAGCAGCATTTGCAGGGAATATTAAGGCAGCAAGCTGGAGCGATCCATTATTTGTGGTGATCGATGTTTCGCCACCTGCTCCTGTAACAGTGATTGCTGTTGCAGGTCCTATCTGATTCGAAATAGTGATTACCATGTCCCCAAAAACACCTGATCCATCATTAGCTGTAGCCCTGACTGTAACAGCGCCATTATTGATTGCTGTAACAAAACCGGAAGCATTGATAATAGCCAGTCCTGTACCATTGACCAAAGTCCATGTTACGGTTTTGTTACTAGCATTTGCCGGCAATACTGCTGCACTCATCTGAAGTGTTCCATTATTGATCGTAATGGCAGACGCTCCACCTGATCCGGAAACTGTGATACCAGTTACCGGTATTACCTGGTTGAATATATCAATAACCAGAGAAGCATATATTCCCGATCCATCGTTAGCAGTAGCAATGGCTGTGACGGAACCATTATCAATTGCTGAAACAAGTCCGGTGGAATTGATAACAGCCTGCCCGTTGCCATTGATCAATGACCATGTTACGGTTTTATTTGTCGCATTTGCCGGTAATACAACTGCATTAACCTGAAGCGATCCATTATCTGCAGTGATAATAGTTGCACCCCCTGACCCGGCAACTGTGATACCCGTTACCGGTACTATCTGGTTTGAAATGGTAAGGACCAGATTACCACGAACACCTGAACCATCATTTGCTGTTGCCCTGGCTGTAACCGTGCCATTATCGACAGCTGTAACCAGCCCGTTGGAATTGATTGTAGCTTGTCCTGTTCCATTTACTATTGACCATGTAATAGTTTTATCTGTAGCATTAACAGGCAAAACTGTTGCATTTAGCTGAAGAGATCCATTATCGATTGAGATTGTAGTTTCACTACCGGCTCCGGTAACAGTTACAGCTGTCACTGGTATTATTTGATTGGAAATGGTAATTACAAGGGTTCCATAAACACCTGAACCATCTCTGGCTGTCGCCCTGGCAGTAACGGAACCGTTGTCAACAGCTGTCACACGACCACTGGAATTGATTGAAGCCAGTCCGTTGCCACTGACTATTGACCATGTTACTGCTTTATTACTGGCATTCGAGGGTAGTACTGATGCAAACAGCTGAAGTGTTCCATTATCATTGGTAATGGTAGTTCTGCCACCTGATCCCGTAACAGTTATATCGGTTACAGATATAACCTGATTGGAAATAGTAATAACCAGAGTACCATAAACACCCGATCCGTCATTTGCAGTTGCTCTGACCGTGATTGTGCCGTTATCAACAGCTGTCACCAGACCGGCAGTACTAATATTAGCAAGTGAGGCACCATTGACTAATGACCACGTTACTGTTTTATCTGTAGCATTTACAGGTAATAACTCTGCACTTAGTTGAAGCGATCCATTATCAGTAGTGATAGTAGTTGCTCCAGCTGCTCCTCTGACAGTAATAGCAGTTACCGGCACCAACTGATTGGAAATATTAATATCAAGGGTCCCGAATATTCCTGAGCCATCATTCGCTGTTGCCCGGGCTGTAACCGTACCATTGTCAACTGCTGTAACAAGACCTGTAGCACTGATGATAGCTTGTCCGGTCGTATTAACTATTGACCATATCACAGTATTATCCGTAACATTTGCAGGTAGTACCGATGCACTAAGCTGAAGAGTGCCGTTATCAATGGCTATGGTAGTTGCTCCAGCTGCTCCACTGACAGAAACATTTGTTATATGCACTATCTGGTTGAAAAGATTAACCACCATGTTACCATGAACACCGGAGCCATCATTAGCTGTTGCTGTGGCTGTGACAGTTCCATTACTAACTGCAGTAACAAGACCACCGGAATTAATTGTAGCCTGCCCTGTGCCATTAACTATTGACCATATAACTGTATTATTTGCGGCATCCGAAGGTAATACTGTTGCAATAAGCTGAAGAGATCCGTCATCAGTGGTAATGGAAGATGCTCCACCTGCACCGCTGACAGTTATTCCGGTTACCAGTACAGTCTGATTCGAAACAGTAATAACAAGAATGCCAAAGACACCGGAGCCATCATTAGCCGTTGCCCTGGCAGTTATAGTGCCGTTGCCAACTGCTGTGACTAGACCGGTAGAATTGATTATAGCTTGTCCGGTGCCATTAACCAGGGTCCATGTTACAGTTATATCTGTAGCATTTACAGGTGATACAACAGCACTTAACTGGAGAGATCCATGGTTAGCAGTAATTGTTGAAATACCTCCGGCTCCCGTGACAGTTATAGCAGTGACAGGTATTAAACTGGTGTTAATAGTAACAGCAAGTGTACCAATAACTCCCGAAGCGTCATTAGCCGTAGCTATGGCCGTAACGGTTCCATTGGCAATAGCTGTTAAAAGTCCTGTAGTATTTATGGTACCTTGCCCGGTACCGTTTACCAATGTCCATGTTACACTTTTATCCGTGGCATTTGCCGGTAATACAACAGCAGTCAATTGAAGTGTTCCATTTTTAGTATTGATAATTGTTGTGCCACCTGCACCAGTAAGATTTATACTGGTTACTGGTATTATCTGGTTTGAAATAGTGATATCCAGGCTTCCAAAAATACCGGATCCGTCATATGCTGTTGCCCTGACTGTGACAATACCATTATCCAGAGCTGTCAATAGACCGGAAGAACTGATGATAGCTCGTCCGGTTCCACTGAATATTGACCACGTCACGGTTTTAACTGTGGCATTTCCCGGTAATATTGTTTCACTCAGCTGAAGTAATCCGTTATCTGTGGTGATAGTTGTAGCTCCACCAGCGCCCGTTATTGAAATGCTTGTTACAGGTATTATCTGGTTAGAAATAGTTAAAACCAGTGTGCCAAAAATTTCTGATCCGTCATTAGCTGTTGCCCTGGCTGTAACAGTACCATTGTCAATAGCTGCAACAAGACCCGTGGCATTGATCGTAGCTTGTCCGGTGCCATTTACTAATGACCATGTCACAGATTTATCTGTGGCATTTGAAGGGAGTACAACTGCACTCAGCTGCAGAGATCCGTTGTCAATAGTAATGGTGGTTGAACCACCGGATCCGATAAGATTGATACTGGTAACAGGTACTATCTGGTTGGAAATAGTAATTACGAGGGTTCCATAAACATTTGATCCATCATTAGAAGTTGCCCTTATAGTAACGGTGCCATTATTAGCAGCTGTAACCAAACCGGTAGTACTGATGGTTGCAAATCCTGTACCGTTTACAATTGACCAGGTCACTGTTTTATCTGTGGCATTTACAGGGAGTACTTCGGCACTAATCTGAAGTGTTCCATTGTCGGTAGTTATGGTGGAAGCTCCACCTGCACCGTTGAGAGTGATACCGGTTACCTGCACTATCTGATTGGAAATAGTAATATCAAGGGTCCCATAAACATTTGATCCATCATTAGCTGTTGCTCTGGCTGTTACTACGCCATTTTCTACAGCTGTCACAATGCCTGTCTGGCTTATAGTAGCCTGTCCTGAGCCATTGATTATTGACCATGTCACAGTTTTATCGGTAGCATTACCTGGTAATATTGTCTCATTCAGCTGAAGCGATCCCTTATCAGTTGTGATAGAGGTGGCACCAGCGGCACCCGTGACACTTATACTGGTCACATGTATAATCTGATTCGATATAGTAATAACCAGAGTGCCTGAAACATTTGAGCCATCATTTGCTGTTGCCCTGGCTGTCACAGTACCATTATCAATTGCAGTAACAAGACCGGTGGCATTGATAGTGGCATGTCCGGTACCATTGACAATTGACCATGTTACAGTTTTATTAGTAGCACTTGAAGGAAAAACTGTTGCACTTAACTGAAGTGATCCCTTATCTGCAGCGATGATAGTTGCTCCACCGGCTCCGCTTACAATAATACTGGTGACCGGTACTATCTGGTTGGAAATGGTAATATTATAGGTGCCGGTTATTCCTGACCCATCTCTGGCAGTCGCCATTGCCGTAACCGTGCCATTATCAATGGCTGTCACCAGACCGGTAGCACTAATGAAGGCCTTACCGGCGCCATTCGATATTGACCATGTCACAGTTTTATCCGTTGCATTAGAAGGCAACACTGTTGCATTGAGCTGAAGTGATCCCTTATCGGATGTAATAGTTGATGCACCACCTGCTCCTGTGACATAAATATTGGTTACAGGTATTCTCTGGGAAGAATATATTCGGGCTCCGACCTGCCAGGCGCCATTTTGATTTGTGGTTTCAGGATCCGCAGTACCCCAGACTGCATTTTCAGAAAGCCCTCTTTGCCAGGAACTACCTAAATCAGTTCCATAATCAAGACGTGCACTCGGCACAAAACCTGTAAAATCTTTAAAATGTGGATCTACAACAATTGAATGTGCGTCATAACCCAATGCCTGCCACTGGGCAAAAGTTTTACGACTTCCCAGATAATTAAAAATCGGATCACCTGCCTCACAATAGAAAAGATTATAATCTGATTCAAAACCGTTTAAACAGTCAGCTTCATAAACGTAGATATTGTAAATCTGATATTTTGTGTAGAATATATTATTTTTAATTTTCGTTCCTCTTGATGATCCATTTGGAGTAATGTCAGTATTGATATAGATATCGATTAGTCCCCTCCAGGTTCCGACACCTGATCCGCCGTAAAAAACCTCATCACTGTAAAGTGTATTGTTATAAATATTAACTCCGTTCATCCCTTTTACAACAATACCTGTGGCCTGGGTCTTATTTACGATATTGTAACCAACCCCTCCTGAAGTATTGGTCATTCCATTGGATTTACGTATTAAACCCATTGGAACATTCTCGAGATAATTGTATTTCAGAACCGCATTTATGTTAAATCCTGTAAATACTCCGTGGGTAATGCTTGTAGGGTAAGTTCCGTTCCAGGTAAATCTGTTACCGGTTATGACTTCTCCGTCAAGGTTATTATTAGTACCTAAACGGTCCTCATCACCTGCCTGCAACATATATCCGAATGCATTTACCGATGTTATGGAGTTATTCCGGTAGGTAAATGTTGTGGGTTGGTTCCTGGGTATATTAACTCCCAGCCATGTGTCGGATATAGAATTATCTACAACAGTTCCTTCTATTGTAAGGGGCGTCTGGGCAAATAAAAAAGATGAATTTATTGTTAAAAACAGTATTATCAGGATTTTTTTCAACCTTACGATAGTTTATATTGATGACCAAATTTTATGCAGAAATAGGCATATTATACAAATAAATATAATTTTTATTAAATATCTTCTTAAAATTGAATCTGTTTTTAGAAGATTACCATTCTATTTGACAAAATGCTTGAATTCGTACATAAAAAGAATTGTATAATAAATGAAAAATTACATCAGGATCTTTATTCCATATTGAATGATTCACCTGATTGTTTTCTGAGTTTTTTCATATAACCCCGGTTTCGTTTTGTGTCAAGACGTTTTAACTTCGATGTCAGTGTTGGTTTTGTTGATCTACGCTTCAAAGGTATTGTGAGAGATTTTGAAACAAGCTCGTAGAATTTTCCTGTAACAACAGTTTTATTCATTAACTGGGTCCTTTCAGACTGTGACACCAGTATTATTTCGCCTTCTTTATTGATCTTGTTCTTTAACCTGTCAAAAATTATTTCTTTTTCTTTTTCAGAAAAGACTGATGTCAGAAGCAGGTTGAACCTCAACTCAACTTTGGTACTGACTTTGTTAACATTCTGACCGCCAGGTCCACCGCTTCTGGAACTTGAGAAAAGAAATTCACTTTCAAAATTTCTGCTTTTCAGTTCTTCGGGTTTCATGACAATCCGGGTGATTAAAGAAAAAACAGGGCGACACCACCGACACTCACGATTGCTCCCAATATTTCGGGGAGAGTGACTCTTTGCCTGAATAGTACAACTGCCGGCAGGATTATGAAAACAGGTACCAGGGCCATGATAGTGGAAGCAATTCCAGCTTCAGTATATTTAACGGCTATCAGTGAAAAAGAAACACCTAAAAACGGACCAAAGAATGCACCAAGACTTGTTAACATCATACCTGATTTATTATGAGTTGCAGTTAAAACAGTTCCCCATCTTGCAAGAATTGTAACCAGCATAGTATATCCGAATATACCGGCAATTATTCTGATCTGAGTAGCTGCGAATGGATCATAGTCTTTCATTCCAAACTTACTCAACACAAGGCCAAGAGCTTGTCCGACAGCGCCGCCAAAAGCATATAGAATGCCTTTTGGAGCAAGTTTCAGGGAAAGTTTTTCACCTTTGCTTTTTCTGTTGAAAATTGCCATTGCAATACCTGCGAAAGTTAAAGTCATTCCCAGAAAGTGAAATAAAGTAAGTCGTTCACCAAGAATGATTAAACTGAAAAATGCTGTAATAGGAGGGACCAGAGTCATAATAAGCATTGAGAACCTGGAGCCTATCATTGTATAGGACTTGAAAAGGAACAGGTCTCCAAACACAAATCCGACCAATCCTGACAGCGATAACCAGATCCAATTATCAAAACTGGCATCGACAGGTAACATAAAACCTTTCCTGATAAAATTAAAGACGCTTAGAAAAGCAAATCCGATTATAAGTCTGAGGATATTTACGGCAACCGATCCGATTTTGTGGCTTGCTGACTCAAATGCGAGAGAAGTAATGGTCCAGAAAATCGCTGTTAGCAGAGCTGCAAATTCACCAATATGTTCATTAAAAAAAATCATTATACAGTCAATATAAATATCACATCTTAATTATCTTTAAAGCCCGTAAAATTATAACTACTTGTGGTAAAAAAAATTTAACCAATAAGAAACACAAAGGAAAACACAAGGTAACTCAAAGGAAAAAAGTAATAGTTAACTTGGATACATGTTTTTGATTTATAGATCTTTAAAAGGACACGAAGCAACCAGGGGCATTACTCTGTAATCTCAAAACTATAATCTCCTGAACCTGCTTCCATAATAAGTTTTCTATCTGAGGTCTTAATATCTTTAAGATAAATGTTCTGAGACAATTGTTTTCCGCTTTCAGTAACTTTATCTGCACTGGCAACCGGCAGAATAATCGTTGCTATTGTATTTGCAGGGATGATGACTTTAACTTTCACTTTTCCATCCATTCGTTCCCATCCTGATGCAATTGTGCCATAGGGGCTTTCAAAAGAAGCTTTCGAATAAGTCAGTTTATTTGTTGGATGCGGCTGAATGATAATATGCCTGTATCCGGGTCCCATTGTCTCAATCCCTGCTGATACCCGGTACATCCAATCTCCTATTGCCCCATAAGCATAATGATTGAATGAATTCATACCAGGGTCCTGAAAAGTACTGTCAGTTTTCTCTCCATCCCAGCGTTCCCATATTGTAGTGGCACCCATTTTAACAGGGTATAACCATGATGGATACGATTCCTGCAACAACAGATCATAGGCGACATCAGTATATCCGTTATCAGATAAAACATGACATAGATAAGGAGTTCCAAGGAAACCGGTGGAAAGGTGATTTCTTCTACTCTTTATATCGTCGGCCAAAAACCTTGCGGCATTCTTACGAAGATTATCAGGTAAGAGATTGAATTTCAGAGCTAGAACATATGATGTCTGAGAATTTGTTCCCACTCTTCCTGCTCCTGTAACGTACTCATTAATAAACACCTCTTTGATTTTATTAAAAAGATCGGAGTATATTTTTGCGTCATCGGTTTTGCGAAGCGCTTTTGCGGCTTCAGCAAGGATACTTGCAGAATATGCGTAGAATGCAGTAGCTATAAAATCGTGTTCGGTATAGCCATCGGGCTCAGTATGATTATTAACGGGTGGATGATAAAACAACCAGTCTCCATATTTGCTGCCACCTTTCCAGATACAGCTGTCTCCTGCTCTTGTTCTGATATATTCCACCCATGCTTTCATGCTCGGGTATTGATTCTCAAGGAAATGTTTATCACCATAAACCAGGTACATGGTCCACGGTACAATGACAGCAACATCACCCCAGCCTGCCGACGGTTGGGCTGTGGCAGATCCCTGCCTGTTAAGGATATCAGGAATTACATCCGGAACCTCGCCCCCGGGTTTCTGGTCGGTTGCTACATCTTTTAACCATTTTGCAAAAAAGGATGAGACATCCATATTATATGCTGCTGTTCTTGAGAATGCCTGTGCATCTCCGGTCCATCCAAGCCGTTCGTCCCTTTGAGGGCAGTCGGTGGGAACATCCACAAAGTTGCCCTTTTGGCCCCATTGAATGTTATGCTGCAATTGATTGATAAGAGGATTAGAACATTCATAACTTCCCGTGACTGACATATCTGAATGAACAACCACCCCTATAAGATTATCCGTTGTAAGTTCACCGGGGAAACCTGTGACCTCTACAAATCTGAATCCCATAAAAGTAAACCTTGGTTCATAAAGCTCTTCACCTGTGCCGGCAAGTGTATAGGTTAACTGACACTTTGCAGCACGAAGATTTGTTGTATAAAACTCACCAAACTCATCCATCACTTCAGCATGCCTTAATGTGACCACGGTCCCCTTATTGCCTGAGACCTTTAATTTTAACCATCCAACCATGTTCTGGCCCATATCCACTACCAGATTGCCTTTGGGAGTTCTGAATATTTTTACAGGTTTTATCTCCTGTATCTTTTTTATAGGCTGTCCTTCAGAAGCTATAAGATTGCCATTATTATAATTGCCGGTTTTAACGCTTTGCCAGTTTTTATCGTTGTAACCAGGCAGGTTCCAGCCAGTGAGCTTTTTCGTTGCATCGTATGTTTCACCATTATAAATGTCGTTCATTCTAATTGCGCCGTCGTTTGAAGCTTTCCATGTCTCATCAGTCACAATTACTGATTCGGAACCATCGGTATATGTGATTCTTAATTGTAAAAGTATCCCAAGTCTTTTGCCATAAACTGCCCAGTTATTTCCCCATCCAAGGGTTCCTCTGTACCAGCCGTCGCCAAGGACTGCTGCGATAGCATTATTTCCTTTTGAAAGATTAAGAGTGACATCATATACCTGATATTGGAGTCTTTTACTGTACGATGTCCAGCCAGGAGTGAGGACCTGGTCACCGACTTTCTTTCCGTTCAGTTGTAACTCATAAAAGCCATGAGATGTCACATATATTCTTGCACTGGCAATGGATTTTGTTATTGAGAATTCTTTTCTGAAATGTGGTGAGGGGGAATATCTTAATGTATCACCTTCCATTTCAATCCATTTTGCTTTCCACTCAGATTTTGAAAGCAATCCCATTTCCCAGTATGCGACAGTGCTCCATTTTGATTCTTTTCCTTCATTGTCCCATATTTTTACCTGCCAGAAATATCTCTGACCTGATTTGAGATCGGGACCCTGATATAAATGAAGGATCGATTCATCTGATTCAAACTTGCCAGATTGCCAGATAATTTTTGAAGAGGAAAATTTTTCATCTGTTGATACCCTTAAGAAGTAAGCAGTTTGCATGATACTTTTTCCGATCGCGCTGATCTTCCATGAAAACCGGGGTTGCCTGTTGTCGATACCTACCGGATTAACCTTATGGTCAACAGTCATCTCTTTCAAAGACAGATCCTGTGCAAAAGTGCCAGCGCATAGAAAAAGAAAAATAAGTGTGAGTCTGATTGATTTCATAATTAATGAATATAAGATTATTAATATCAAGGTTAAAAAAAAATGTCGAATAAAAAAATTTTATAAATGTCATTTTCATCCACGAAAGTTTATAAATTGCGGTTCACTTTAAAATAAATTACATGAATCCGTTGGCAGGTATCTTACTGATCTCATTGGGTAGCATAGGGGCAGCAAGCTTTTATGTACCGTTTAAAAAAGTTAAGTCATGGGCATGGGAATCATATTGGATAACACAGGGTGTAGCTGCCTGGTTAATAGCCCCGATATTATTTGCATTTATCTTTGTCCCAAAGGGAGAGCTCTTTCCGATTATCCATGAAGCACCATCCTCAGCAAAATTAATGGCTATGATTTTTGGTGCATTATGGGGATTTGGAGGTTTGACATTTGGCCTGAGTATACGATATCTGGGAGTTGCTCTCGGACAAAGTATTGCATTAGGACTTTGTGCTGCTTTTGGAACACTAATACCTCCCATAATAGCCGGTGATAATCTTTTTTCATCTACTGCAGGAGTATTAACTATTATCGGTGTATCTATTACTATAGTCGGCATTGCAATTATAGGTTATGCAGGTTCTCTTAAAGGCAAAGAGATGACTGAGGAGGAAAAAAGGGCTGCAGTAAAAGAATTTGCTCTGAAAAAAGGAATACTTATTGCAATCTTCGCAGGGGTTATGAGCGCATGTTTTAATTTCGGTTTCGAATCGGCCAAACCAATAGAAAGCTGTGCACTGGCTCATGGAACAAATCCTCTTTTCCAAAAGAATCCCTCCCTCATATTCATTCTTCTTGGAGGTTTTATCACCAACCTTGTTTATTGCGGTTATCTTAATATTAAAAATAAAACTTACAGGGACTACTTTTCTGTTTCAGGAAGTGTACTGTTAAATAACCTGTTTTTTACTTTCCTGGCTGGCTTCCTGTGGTTCCTACAATTTCATTTTTTCGGAATGGGTTCAAGTAAACTTCCTCAGGGAATGGCTGTTTTTGGCTGGAGTATTTTAATGGCTCTTAATATCGCAATCAGCAACATATGGGGAATTTTCCTTAATGAATGGAAAGGGGTAAAAAGAAAAACTATGATTGTACTTTTGATCGGAATTATAATTCTTATACTTTCAACGTTTGTTGTTAAATTAGGTTAAGTAATATGGAAACAAAAAGATTTGGTTTTAAGATGAAAATGCTTCCTGGTTTCAAGGAAGAATACAGAAGACGTCATAGCGAAATATGGCCTGAACTTGTAAAGTTATTGAAAAATGAAGGTATTGGGAATTATTCAATTTTTCTTGATGAAGAGACCAATACTCTTTTTGCATACCAGGAACAATCGGGCGAGAGCTCTTCCCAGGATCTGGGAAATACGGAAGTTGTCAAAAAGTGGTGGAAATATATGGCTGATATTATGGAAACAAATCCCGATAACTCGCCGGTGACGATTCCATTAGATCAGGTGTTTTATCTGGAATAAGATAAAAGACAAAAATATAAAGACAAAAGTTGATTTTATGTGAAAAGTCCTTTGTGAACCTTCGTGGAAACCTTTGAGCGCCCCTGCCTGCCGGCAGGCAGGTTTGTAGTAAATGAATTGAAAATTAAAACAATAGACATTAAAATATATATTAATTATGAAAAAAGATTTAATTGAAAAAGCATACAAGCTGGCAAAGGAACAATATGCCGCATTGGGAGTAGATACCGACAAGGTACTTGCTGAAATAGACAACATTAATATCAGTTTGCATTGCTGGCAGACAGATGATGTAGGCGGTTTTGAAAAAGCCGGATCAGTTCTTGGTGGCGGAGGTATTCAGGCTACAGGTAATTTCCCCGGCAAAGCAAAGACCATCGAACAGATGAGGTCAGATCTGGATAAGGTAATGTCGCTTCTTCCAGGAAAACAAAGGTTAAATCTTCACGCAATCTATGGTGAGTTCGGAGGTAAACTTGTCGACCGTGATAAGATCGAAGCAAAACACTTTCAGGGTTGGATAGACTGGGCAAAGAAAAGAGGAATTGGCCTCGATTTCAATTGCACATGTTTCTCTCATCCTCTGGCTGATGATGGCTTTACCCTTTCAAGTAAGAATGAAAAAATAAGAAAATTCTGGGTCGAACATACAAAACGATGCCGGGCAATTGGCGCTGAAATGGGAAAACAGCTCGGTACTCCGACAGTACATAATATCTGGATACCAGACGGGATGAAAGATACACCAGTTGACAGGAATACACTGCGAAAACAACTAAAGAAATCGCTCGACGAGATCTTTTCAGTTAAATACCCGAAAAAACATCTCAAGGATTCGGTTGAAAGCAAATTGTTTGGAATCGGATCAGAGTCGATGGTAGTCGGATCACATGATTTCTATCTGGGTTATGCAATAAAAAACAATACAATGATAACCCTTGATAATGGCCATTTTCATCCTACTGAACAGGTAGGTGATAAGGTTTCTTCAATCCTGCATTTCGTCGATGAGATACTTTTACACCTAACACGCGGTGTTCGCTGGGACAGTGATCATGTACTTACTTTTAACGATGAACTGTTGCTTATTACACAGGAAATAGTACGGTCCAAAGCCCTGAACCGGGTTAATATCGGCCTGGATTTCTTTGATGCAAGCCTTAACCGGATTGGCGCCTACGTTATCGGAACACGATCTGCCCAATTGGCTTTCATCTATGCATTACTTGAACCCCTGAAGACACTTGTTAAGTTTGAAGAAGAAGGCAAGAATTTTGAAAGACTTGCATTACTTGAGCTTCTTAAAACAAAACCTTTCGGAGCTGTTTATGACTATTATTGTTTGAAAAATAAAGTTCCGACCGGACAGGACTATATCGATGAAATATTGAAGTACGAAAAAGAGGTGCTTCTGAAAAGATAATTATAAAGATGTTTAATGGGGGATGTCTGAAAAGTCCTTTGTGAAACTTGACAATAACCTTAGTGTTCCTTTGTGGTAAAACCTATAATCTTTAACCGCAAAGGATCACAAAGTAATACACAAAGTCACACAAAGGAGAAAAGAGCTAATTAGTCCTTTTCTGACAGCCCAGGTTGGAGGTTAAAAATGAAAGAAACAGTTATAGCAATTTATGACATAGGCAAGACGAATAAAAAGATAATTCTCTTTAATGAAGACTTTAAAATAGTCTCGGAAATTGAGGAGAAATTTGCCGAAATTCTCGATGATGACGGTTTTGAATGTGATGATATTGAACATATTGAACACTGGGTTAAAGAGTCTCTGACAAGACTGGTACACTCTGAAAAATATGATCTTAAGACTGTTAACTTCACTACTTACGGAGCGACCCTTGTTTATCTAGATGAAAATGGGAAAAGACTTACTCCTGTCTATAATTATCTGAAACCTATAGACGAAAAGATCCCTGAAAGGCTGTACAAGAGATTTGGCGGCAGAGATGAGTTTTGCAGAAGGACAGCATCTCCTGCTCTTGGCATGCTCAATTCTGGTTTACAGCCTCTCTGGCTAAAGTCAGCAAAACCGGTGGTGTTTTCTAAAATAAAGCATATCCTTCATTTTCCTCAATATCTCTCATATACAATCACAGGCAAGATTTATGCCGAACACACATCGATAGGATGCCATACGGCTTTCTGGGATTTTGATAATATGGATTATCATCCGTGGATCAAAGTTGTTGGACTAGACCTGCCCGACCCTGTTCCGGTTGAGACAGTAAATGAGGTAGTTATTGAGAGTAAAAAGCTTCAGATAGGTATAGGTATTCACGATAGTTCAGCCTCACTGGCACCGTATTTCTCGAGCAGTGCCGGGAAATTCCTGTTAATTTCTACCGGAACCTGGTGTATTAACATGAATCCTTTTAATACAGAAAAATTAACTGCCGATCAACTGGACAAAGATTGCCTTTGCTATATGAGTATAACCAGACAACCGGTAAAATCTTCCAGGTTATTCCTCGGAAACCTGCACGAAACTGCACTAAAAAGAATATCTGATCATTTCAGAAAGTCTGAAGATTATTATAAAAAAGTCAAAGCCGATAATCAATTATCAGCCAGTTTGAAGTCAAAATTCAGCGGGAGAAAGGTATTCTTTCAAACCGGTTCTTACTCTCGGAATTTGAAAGATTATATAGATATGTATGAATTCACCTCCTTCGAAGAGGCTTATCATCAGTTAATGAATGAATTAGGTGATCTTACGTTAGAGGCAATCAATTTGGTGCTTCCGGAAATTGATGAAACTGAAAATATTTACATAACAGGAGGATTTTCTAAAAATGAACTTTTTCTGAATCTGATTTCAAAAGCATTTCCATTAAAAACTGTTTATACATCTGAAATTGCAAATGGATCGGCATTGGGAGCAGCTCTGGTTGTTTCCGGGTCAAAATCTTCCATGAACCTTGGACTGACCAGATGTAAAGTTTGATATATATATTAACCCAATTATTATGACGAAAAACATGGGTTTACTGGTTATTATATTTATGCTTAGTATTCTTTATTCATGCCGAAAAATTTATGACACAGGAGGAGAGGGTTTAGTAATTAATGAGGTAATGCCTGTGAACTCTACCACAGTTGCTGATAATTATGGCGAGTACGATGACTGGATTGAATTATACAACCTTTCCTCTTCAGGTAAAGATATTTCAGGTTATCACCTGAGTGACAATAATAGCAAACGATCAAAATGGCAGTTCCCCCAGGGGACTTTGATAGCAGCAAAAGGATACCTCATAATCTGGGCAGATAATGATATTAATCAACTGGGATTACATGCAAACTTTAAGCTTTCTTCGGCTGGCGAGGTTGTAGTCCTGTCCGATGCGGATAGTTCAAAAATTGACAAAGTTACTTTTCCTGCCCAGACTTTGGAATTGTCTTATTCCAGAGTACCAAACGGGACCGGGGAATTCAGGTGGCAAACCCCAACGTTTGCCAAAACAAATGATCTTAAATAGTTGATATACAATTATGTATAGAGTTATATCAATAAATTCTCTGGCCGAGGGCTGCTTTAAGTTTATAAACACTTGCCGCATAATCAATTCTGGCTTTAAGCAGCAATAAACTACTTTCTGAAACAGAAGTATTGGCATCGAGTAAATCAAGATTTGTAATAACACCCGACTTGAAACTTGTTTCAGCAAGGGAATAGGCCTTTAAAGCCTGACTGAGTTGAAGCTCGAACTGACTGATTTTTTTCATTGCTGCAAACATTAATGCTTCTGATTCATAGACCTCGTTTGATATATTTCGTTTTGTGAAGTCAGATTCATAAGATAAAGAAGTTATAGCTGATTGAGCCTGTGAAAGATTATATTTGTTTTTCATCCCGTCGAAAAGAGGAATTTTGAGTCCGAGGCCGATGACGTAATTAGGTGTGAATTTACCAAGATCGGGGATATATCCGTTTTTAGCTCCGCCGGATGCCTGAAGACTTAATAATGGTTTATTAAGCAACTTCGTCATTCCATATCTGAGTTCAGCCAGTGATGTTTTCTTCTCATTTATTAGAACTTCATCCCTGTTATGAAAAGCGTAAGACAAGATTGAATCGGAAGGAATGACAGGCGGTTCAACCAAGAGTTCATTTTTTACTACTGGCTTTGTTGCCTGATCATTTCCAAGCAATGAGTTCAGAGAAGCCTGCTGTGCTGCCAGAGAAGCAACTATATCAACTCTCTGGCTTTCAACCGTTGATATTCTGACTTTGGTTGAAAGAACCTGATATTCTGTGGCTGAACCTGTGGCCATCATTTTTTCAACATACTGAAGGTGTTCGTTCAATGCAGTTAACTGTTCATCTTTTATTTTTATTCCCGCCTGCAGAAAAAGAAGTGTATAAAAATTATTCACAGTAAGGAGTGAGAGTCTTTGCTTTACCTGCTCAAGGGTCTGTTCACCAATAGCCTTGTTCTCATTTTCGAGTTCTATATTCTGCCGTGTTCTTCCGAAGTCATATACCAGTTGTTGGAGGTTTATGGATGCAGAATAATTATTAGCAGGGTAAAGCTGAAATGTCCCGAGAGATGGAAAAGTCAGTTTAGTCACAGGTGCCAGATTAGCAAAGCTCGCAGTAATATCCACTACCGGATTATACCCGGTTTTTGCCAGTCCAATCCTTGAATCTGCGTAATTAATTGCTTCTTCTGCGACCTTAACGGCCGGATAATTTGCTATAACCTGCTCAATAACACTTCTGAGAGATAAAGAGTCGCTTGTTGGTTTCATATTTGTATTAATAATACCCTGACCCGGAAGTACACTGCTTAGAAAAGGAAGAATCACTAAAAGAAAAAGTATTGATTTTTTAATAATCTGATTATTCATTTGCAGGAAGTTTTTGAATTTTTAACTTTTTTGTGTGAAGAAATATTATCGGAATACCTCCGATCAGGGTTATAATACCTGCCAGCAGGAAATCGTCATCTATACCCTGTATATAAGCTTGTTTATTCAGATTTGAAAGGAGTAGAGCCTGGCTTTGTCTTGAAGTACTTGCCGGTGAACTACCGGCTTCGTATTGAAGATGGTATTTCATTTTATTCACTGTCTGTTGATAAATCTCTGAACCTGGTTTGATCGCACCTCCGAAAACCTGAGCATGATAGTTGACTCTTGACGTCAGCAGGGTGGCAAGCAATGCCACACCCAGACTTCCTCCCAACTGTCTGATAGAGTTTGTTATTGCTGATGCCTGTGCCATCTTCTCACGCGGTATCTCTGACAGCGACACAGTGGTAAGAGCAGTGAACATAAGTCCCATAGCAAATCCCCTGAGATAAAGAGAGAGCATTATGAATTTCAGCTCCGTAAGCCAGGAAAGATTTGAATTAAGGTAAAAACTAAAGGCAAACAGGACAACACCTATAAATAGTGGAAGTTTTGGACTTATTTTATCCGAAATCCTGCCCGAGATTGGAGCAGTAATTCCCTGTATTATACCCACAGGAAGGAATACTGATCCGGCCTGGAGTGCTGTGTAGCCCAGAGAATTCTGAAGGTATATAGGCAATAAGAATGTACTTCCGAACATACCGAGACTGAAAATTACCAGAATAATATTTGCTATACCAAAGTTGTGATTTTTAAGAAGCCTCAGATCTAAAAGCGGCTCTTTTACTGTTAATTCCGCGGTTATAAAAACCGCAAGTGCAATTAAGGCAATCGCCCCATAAGCCAGTATAAATGGAGCATGCCATCCTTCAGAATTTGTTGCTGCATTGCCTTGAGATAATATATAGAGTGTAAGAGGAAGAAAAATAGTCACAGAAATGAACCCTACAATATCGAATTTTCTGGTTTTCAGGTTTATATATTCGCTCTGTATAATAATAGTGAAGAACATTGCTAACATCCCAACTGGAATATTAACGTCAAAAATCAGAGGCCAGCTGAAACGGTCAATCAGAAAACCTCCGATAAGCGGCCCGAAAGAGACAGACGCTGCAGCGGATATACCCCAGAATCCAAGAGCGATACCCCTCTGGTGAGGTGGAAATTCCCTTGATATTATGGCCATTCCGAGTGGCTGAATAGTGCCGGCACCCAGACCCTGAATAACCCTGGCTGCTATCAGCATATTCTCGTCCGAAGATCTGCCACATAACATAGATCCTAACGTAAAAAGAAATAATCCGATGAAATACAGTCTTTTGTAACCGAATTTATCCGCAAGCCATCCGGAGGTAGGAAGAGCCACAGCCATAGCCAGCATGTAAGCAGTTATAACCCATTCAATTTTATCCAGACCAACTCCAAAAGATGCCATGATTTTAGGCAAACCAACATTAACAATGGTTGCATCGAGGACAGCCATAAAAGTTCCAAGCATAATATTTGCAAGCAAAAACCACTTGTAAGACTCATGCCTGGGGTGAAAGGCTGATTTGCTGTTCCTTATCAAACTCCTGATACGATGAGATGGTGTTCTTCTTCTTTCCATTCTATTTTTTGAAAATCTTGACTACAACTGACATTCCGGAAAAAATATTGAATTGTGAGAGGTCTTTGTAATTGTCTGCACTATCAATTGAAATCCTTATCGGGATACGCTGCGTAACCTTTGTGAAATTACCTGAAGCATTATTAGCCGGGATCAATGAAAATACTGATGCCGTAGTGGAACCAACCAGGAATACTTTCCCATTGAATCTGACTCCAGGAAATGCATCAATATTAAATCTTACACTCTGCCCGGCATGTATTTCCGATATTTTGGTCTCTTCAAGAAATGCCACCACCCAAAGATTCTTGTTCAGAGTCAGAGTAAAGACAGCCTGACTTGGCTGAACCACATCTCCCTGAAGAAGCCATCTTTTTGCCAGTGTTCCGTCAGCCGGAGCATAAAGTCTTGTATTCTTAAGCTGAGTATTAAGAACTTTTACCTGTGCATTGGCAGATTCAACGGCTGCCGAAGCCGTTGAAATCATTGATTTTGAAACAAGAAGTTGAGCTCTTGCTGCATCAAGCTGTGCTGAAGCCGTTTCATATGCTTTCTTAATATGGTCAAATTGTTCCGGGGTTATTACACCACCAGCTGACTGATTTTTTGCCCTTGCCATATCCTCACCGGCTCGTTCAAGGTTTATCTCCAGTACTCTGAGACCCTTCTGATCGGAATTATATTTGACCTCGGATTGGGACAAATTAGCTAATGCCTGAGTTCTTAATGCAATTGATTGATTTCTTTGTGCTATAAAATCCGAACTGTCAATGTCGGCAAGAAGAGTTCCTTGTTTCACGAGATCTCCTTCATTGGCATAAATTGCAGATATTCTGCCGATTATCTTTGATCCGACGCTCACATTGTCAGCATCCACATGAGCATCATCAGAAGTAATGTACTTTGAATAATCCCTGTACCAGTACCATGCCCCTGTCAGAACAATTATTACTACAATTGCCAGTGGAATATAGACTCTGAGCCGGTTGTTCTTTGATCCTTCTTTCATATACTGTTTTGAATTTAATTATGTTGCTAATTCTATATATTTAATCATTTGTATTTCAATCCTTTGATGAAGACATTTGTAAAAGCAAGTGTCTTCTCAAGAAGAAGATCATACTCCTCCTGTTCTATAAATAATGTCTCCTTTTCATTAACCAGTGTGATCCTTATTCCTTTGAGCAGGTCAAGAAACAGGGCAGCTGTCTGATCAGTATCTTCAATAAAAAATGTTCCGGTCCTTATTCCTTTTTCAAATATCCTCTTTATGATTTCTTTTTCTTTTTCTTTAAACATTTGAATGGTATCCCTGAATCCGGGTTTGAGCCCTGTAAAAGCTTCAAGCCTCAGTCTGCTTAAATTCAATAATGTCCGAAAATATGAAAGACGTTTTATAGAATATTCCAGCAACAACTGTTCCGGCTCCTTAATACTTAAAATTCTTTCTGATATTTTCTCAATGAACTCGTCCTGCTCCTTTTCTACAACAGCCTTGTAGAGACTTTCTTTATCGGGAAAATAGTAGTACAAAGATGCCTTGGATAACTTGAGATCATCGGCAATTTCCCGCATAGATGTTTTCTCAATCCCATATCTACCAAAACGTCTTTGCGAGGCTTCGATTATCATCTGGATCCTGACGCTTTTCTCCTTACCTGACTTTATGGTGTCCATTTCATAAAAAAGATGCAAATATAACAAACTGTCTGACTAATATGTTCAGATGGTCAGATAAAGAAAACAATTTTATCAACAATAAGATGTATATACTACTGCTTTTAAACCTCTATATATATGAAACAACGTCGTTTAAAATATCTGAAAAAAATTATTTTTCATTGGATATTAGCAAAATTAAAGTAGTAAATTGCCTAACTTAAAAAGTTACCATTATTTTATATATATAATTTATTATCAGTACTTAAAAAACCTGTTCAATACAAAATACAAGTTTATCCGGATTATTAAAAATCGAAAATTCAGTTTATTAAAAATAGTGATATGAAAACAGTCAGGACTACCTTATTAACTATTCTGATTTTAGGATTTGCTGTGTCAGCAGAGTGTCAGAAAACAGGATCAGATGTGAAAATCAAAAGTCTGATAGTTTCAGAGGAAAAATCTGATATGATAGTTAAAAAGCAATATAAGGAATCTGAAACTTATTACGATTCTCGTGGTAATGTGCTCGAATCGATAACTTATAAACTGGGTAAAGTAGATAAACATTTTAAGTACCAGTATGATTCTGATAATAATAAAATTAAAGAAGAGGAGTATGATACTTCGGGTAGATTAAAGGAATCATCCGAATACAAGTATGCGAATGGTTTGCGTACAGAAAAAACTGTTTACGACTCCAATAAGAAGCAAAAATCGAAGAAGACTTATGTCTACACTACCTTTTAAATCAACTGATAAATCTGATATTCATACTTTTCTAGGTGCATTTATTCCAATCGGGCTGAATGAGATGGATGAAGTAATATTAATGAACCGTGTTGAAATAAAGTATGTCTTCTCGGTTAAGAAACTACCTGAATTGTTGAATTATTTATCAGAATTTTATAAAGTTTTGGAGATAGATATGATAAGGTCATTCCCTTATCACAATACGTACCTCGATACCTGCGATGATTTATTTTACACTGAGCAGGTAAGAGGGAAACTCAATCGGCACAAAGTCAGGTACAGAAGATATGAATCGACCGGACAATCATTTCTTGAGATAAAAAAGAGGACTAACAAAAACAGAACCGTTAAATGGAGAATTGAAAATAAGTTAATAACAGATTGTCCTGATGAAAATGCATTAGCATTCATTCAAAAACATTCGCCTTATAGTACTCTTGATCTGAGGTCAGTGCTTATTAATGGATTTACCAGAATAACATTGGTGGAAACGGAATTAAAAGAACGAATTACATTAGATTATAATCTCTCTTTTTCAAGTCCCGGTGGGAAAAATGCCGGACTACCTTTTTTAGCAATAGCCGAACTCAAAAGAGAAAGACATTCAGGTCAGTCACCTTTTGGAATCATCATGAAGCAGATTGGAGTACATCCGAACGGATTTAGTAAATATTGCATGGGGAGCGTACTGACCAGGGAAGTGCCACGAAAGAATACGTTAAAACCAAATATACTGTTAATCAATAAAATTGAAAATGAGTACAATAAATCTACTGCAACCTGATATAATTGGTCTGGCAGGTATTGAAATAATCGATCTCCCAAGCTTTCTTGAACTTATTGGACGATTTGCATTGAACATGGTTGTAATATTGATTCTTGTCAGATGGTTATATTATTCAACCACAAAACGAAAAGATTATCTTTTTACCTATATTCTGATATCCAGTTTGATCTTTCTTCTGTGCTATCTTCTTGCCAGTGTAAAACTTCAGATCGGATTCGCCCTGGGCTTGTTTGCAATTTTTGGCATAATCAGGTACAGAACCAGTTCCATTCCCATTAAGGAGATGACTTATCTCTTTCTTATAATAGGCGTCTCAATTATAAATGCGCTTGCTGACACTAAAACAAGCGTTGCAGAGGTACTTTTTACAAACGCTGTGATTATTATAATCACCTTTTGTATGGAAAAAATATGGCTCCTTAAGCATGAACTATCCAAGACTATTATTTATGAAAAGATCCATCTCATAAAACCTGAAAATAATCAGGAACTTCTGAATGACCTTCAGGAAAGGACCGGAATATCAAAAATCAACAGGGTCGAGATTGGGAAAATCGATTTTCTTAAAGATACCTGTACGCTTCAGATCTTTTATAATGTTAAAGGAAATCAGCTCAATAATTATGAACAGATTGATAATAAGAAAGATGACGTGGATGATGATGATGACTAGAAAGTGGTATTTTGTTATATTCACATTGTTTTTTCCGATATCTGTTTTTGCGCAGAAAAAGGATTTTGGGATATGGTATGGGATTTCAGCAGAAAAAAAACTGACTGCTAAAATTGAAATTGATTTATCAACCTCAGTAAGGACATTCGAAAATGCATCAAAAATTAATGAAGCTTTTCTTGAAGGTGGATTAACTTACAATTTCAGTAAACATCTCGCTATTGCAGGTTATTACAGGCTAACTGAAAATATTGAAGATAATAATTCTTACTATTTCCGGCATAAATATTTCCTGGATTTTAAAGGAAATCTGTCGGTTTCACATTTTAGCTTCTCCGGTCGTGTAAGATTTCAAACCGGGATTAAGACCTATATACAACATGAAAGTGACATATATCCCGATTATACAGGGAGGATTAAATTAAAAGCCCTGTACAGAACACCGGCATTTCCTGTTAATCCATACATATATACAGAATCTTTTTTTCCGATGTTTTCAGGTGAAACCAGAACAATTGAAAAAAACCGATTTGCAGCAGGAATAGAATTTGCTATCGCTAAACGTCATTCAATCGAAGCGGAATACATTTTTCAACGTGATTATCTGCCTCATCTTTCAGATATTAATATTATATCCATTAACTATAATATCAAGTTATAAATTTAAA
>JGI24133J20442_1000040_pt1 | contig 32122 bp, 28 predicted proteins | sample BarGraNGADG00311_2_FD_20442 | JGI IMG/M metagenome (IMG submission 20442)
CGGTGCNGTATCTGCGATGTTTGCCGCGAGAGAAACGAACTGGACCTGAGTAAGTATGAGTTTGATGTGATTCTTGAGGAGATTAAAACTATTCTTGGAGAAAAAACTCCTGATGCTGAAGAGCTTGTAAAATTGATCGATTCCCCTGAAGATAAAGTTATTAAAGTGTTACGCTGGCTGCTCGATCATAATAAAATAGTTCAGGATATAGATCATAAACTTATGTGGAAATTATAACCTGAAAAAATTAATAACGACTAAAAATTAGGGGCGTTTTTTTCATTGTTTGCGACTATAGGTTAGGTAGGTAATTTGCTGAGTATAACCCACCAATTATCAGCTAGTAAAGAAGCTTGAAAGGGAGTCTTGAATTCTTCAATTTTCAACTGATCTTCAAGGAATATGCATAATTGAGTTCAGGCTTGTTATCAGGAAGTATCACTTCCAAACCTTCCTCCTTACGCTCAAACTTAAGCTCACCTCCACCTAAAAATTCAACCCGGTTAATCGTTTCAGGTCTCAAAGAATTTCCCTTCGAAAGACTTTTGATCAAAGCTTTTCCGTTTTCGGGCCACCCGAGTGCAATAGCATACAGTGTATTCCCTTTCGTTGTGAACCGGTAATCGAATGAGCTAAACGGTTTGCCTTCTCCTTCGTTGAATCCCTTGCTGAATTAAAGGAACATCTCCGAAATAGAAAGCCGTATTAAAATATTAGAAAGCCCTGATAGTGCGAACTTCAGCAATCATTACGGCTTTTTTTGAATCATCCATAGTAATTTTTTCTATATGATCAAGAAAATTATTACAGGTAGTTCATTGCCTGCAGGCCCCGAAACTGACTCCCAAAATCCCAATAGGATTCGTAACATTATAAAATGCCAAAAAACTGTTGCCAGTCCAAATGCAGCAGCTGTTAAACACCATACAAAAAATGCAATAGCATATGTCCATTTAAATCCAAACCTGTCCACAATAATTCCGGAAGGTATCTGCATTAACGCGTATTCGAAAAGAAAGGCTGAAAAAATGTATCCTTTCTTCTCCGGGCTAAGTTTAAGCAGATCGGTGATCAGAGGAATTACCATGGAAATGTTTCCACGATCGATATAGCTAATGACCATAGCCAGTACCGGCAGTCCAAGTAACCACCAGCGTAATTGTCCCGCCGATGCTTTACTCTTAACACTGCGAGTTTCAACCCCCATTTTCAATATTATTTCGTTAAGAATTTTTACTGTATTTCGGGCCCCCGCATTAATAAAACCGGTATCCGCGCCTGAGGTAAAAAAGCGGTAACCTAATTCATAATACATGGTTAACTGGTCGGGATTGGTAAGTAAAACTCCGCAAGTTTTATTTGCTTTTTTAGCAGCTTCTGCAGTTGCTTTTATAGCGCACATATATTCCGGATGATCAAACTGGCCAAATATGCCTAATGCCATTGACAAATCCATCGGTCCCACGAAAAGCACGTCGACGCCGTCGATAGAGGCCACTTCATCAAGACAATCCAGAATTTATAAGGTCTCGATTTGCACAACTCCTATGATGTTATTTTTCTGATTTGCATAATAATCATCATAATTAAGACTAAAGTTTGTAGCACGGACCATTTTTGCCACGCCACGTGAACCAATTGGAGGATAATACAAAGCATTAATCGCGGCTTGTGCTTCGGATGCAGTCCTAAGGCGTGGAAACATTATACCTTCTGTCCCTAGATCAAGAATTCGGCTGACCCTTTGTCTTTCATGGCTTTTTACCGTGACGAGGGAAACTGCAGTTCCAAGTTCGAGAGCCTGTAACTGTCCCAGAATGTCTTTTTCATTGCCTGAACCATGTTCCAAATCAAAAATGACAAAATCGAAACCGGCATGGTCAATAATCTCGGTAACAATTGAAGAACCAAGACTTATAAAGGTTCCGCTACTGGTTGTGCCTTTTTTTAATTTCTGCGTAAAGTTTTTCATTTTAACGTATTAATTACAAAAATTCCTTTCTTATTGGTGAAAAGCTTTCCACTACATGAATCTTTTCTGAAAGTGACTGTATTGCATGCGGAATATCAGACTCCACATANTACATGTCACCTGCTTTCAGGTGCATTGTTTCCTCACCCTCAATGAATACTAATAATTCCCCGTCTAATATGTAGGTTGTTTGCTCTGCCGGATGAGAGTGCATGGGAAGTGGGGCATTTTGCACGCAAAAGCTTATTTCTGATACTAAGGTCATTAAGGACCCGGTATGGGCAATTTTTGCTTTAATTCCAGGTACAAGTTCTTTTTCGGGAGCCTGATCGTAAAATAAAACTGGCATAATTTATCAATTAGTATTTAAGTTTGTTCCAAATATTTTTCCGGAGCATCTAAGAAATCAGCAGCTAACCTGAAGAACATCTCGACCACTTTAATTAGTATGTTTTCATCGATGTCGAATCTGTTGGAATGGTTGCCATAGATAGCTCCCTTCTCGCTGTTCCCTGCACCCAGAAAAATAAATGTTCCAGGTTTCGATTCGAGGTAACGGGCAAAATCTTCTGAAGCAAATACAGGTTCAATATTTTCGTTTACTTCCGTGAAAATCTCTTTCAATGTTTCTGCCGATCTTCGTGTGAATTTCTTATGATTGACCAATACGGGGTATCCATATGTTACCTCAAGTTTGTAATTGGGTAAGCCTGGGTCGCCCTTGGTATGACTCTGCATTAATCCATCCAAACTCTGTCTCATGGTATCCTCTTTCACATGCATATTCTGTTTATCCAACATTCGATAACTACCTGAAAGATTTACCCCACTGGGTGTTTGGTTATATTGTTCGCCGCCTTTTATGGTTCCATGTCCAAAGACATAATTGACATCAGGTGGAAGACTATTCTTAAGTTTCGAATGGACGGTCGTAATAAATTCAGATGCAATAAGAATTGGATCGATATTGATATCCGGGTTAAAATGATGCCCGGGTTTTCCGTTTATGGTGATGTTGTATATACAATTGCATGCCATTAAGGCCCCTTCCTTCAGGCAAATTTCACCAGATTTGATATTTGTAAATAAATGAGCCCCAATAATGACATCTACATCTTTTAGGCCTCCCATTTTAATGACATCAACCGCACCACCAGGAGGTACTTCCTCTGCGGGTTGAAATATAAGCTTCACCTTACCTTTTAATTTGTTTTTGCATTCCTGAAGCTTTCTTGCAGCTCCCAGCACCATGGCCATATGTCCGTCGTGGCCACAGGCATGCATAATCCCTTCATTTAATGAAATATATTTTTCATTAAGACCAGTCGTTTCTTCCTGTATTTTCAGGGCATCCATCTCTGCCCTGAGGGCAATCGTTTTACCTTTTTCTGCACCTGTTATAATCCCAACTACACCGGTCCCTGCTATTTCATTGTTTTCAATTCCAAGGGAAGTCAGTACTTCGATAACCTTTTTCTGAGTATTGAATTCGTTGAAACTTGCTTCTGGAAATTAATGCAAATGCCGTCTGAGAGAGATCAGCCAGTCAACAAAGTCTTTATCATATATGAAGTCATTTTTCACTGGCAAGTTCTTTGCGCATTTGCTTCAAAATTTTTTCATTAGCCTCGATCAGATGTTTCGTTGTACCAGCCTTATACCAGTCGGTAATCCTGTCCTGATGATAAAAAGGTTCAGGTGTCAGGTTCTGGTTCTCCAGTGAAGCAATAATATTGGAAAAGTATCTGTTTTTCTCAGCAGCAAGGATCATTCGGGCGTGTAATATATTGAATTCCTTTATCTGCATGTTAATAGTTTTGATATACATGAGGGTATTGTAGCCAGAAGGATCAGTCTTTTGCATAATTTCCTTCACCGCCTTTCCGGCCCCCCCGTCATTGTTTGGCGCTTCAACTCCCAGCAACCAGGCAATTGTTGGCGCAAGATCCGTGAGTTCAAAATAAGGAAGCTGACGGTCTTTGGCAATGCCCGGACCAACGAAAACCAACGGGGTTACCCAACTATCTTCATCAAATAGTGGATGCCAGCCAATTATGCTCTGACCATGATCGGACGTAACTATTAGTATGGTGTGTTCCCATTTCCCTGATGTTTTCAAATAAGCAACAAATTGTCCCAAAAGTTTGTCGGCATTCTCAATTGCACTCGCGTAAGGAGAACTTTTCCCAAAAATATTCCTAAAATATGGTTTATCCGGCCCCGTCAGGGAAATATTAGTGCCAATGTCTCCGGGAGTCTGAAGGTGGACCCTCATAAACCGGGGATCCTGGTTCTTCATCACTTCTATTGCCTGGGCAACCACTTGATTGTCGGTGAGCGTCGGGTCCATGATACAGGTTGTAAAACCCCGGCCAACTGATTTGTATGCTGCAGTATTGACAATAAAAGCTGTTTGATATTTTGGTGAGATTGCTTCTTGCAGGAATCTATTCTCCGGTTTAATAAAAATAGTCCCTTCATGAAGCATCGGGTTCGGGAACGAACAACTGTTGAATTTACTGTAATCCCCAACTGTAGGATGATGTGGAATAATTACATATGATTTATGGATGTAAGTCCCTCCTTTAATCAGCGAATTTAATACGGGCATATTTAATGTATCCGGAACTTTCCAATTCATTCCATCAATCATGAAGAGTATTACACGGTCAGGAGTTTGAGATTTTGTTAAAGTAAGGGTTGAAGCAGAGGGATGATTGATTACCCATTCAGTCCGTGCCATCGTCGGATCCAGCATCCTTTTGTCTCTCGCTATCTTATACATATCGAGATACATTTGCGAAACGGACAGGTATAATAAAGCTGGTAAAGTACATTATGATAATAACGATAATATAAGGTTTCAGATATTATAGAATTAAAAGATATATTTACATCAGATTTGTCAATAGAAGAATCTAATTGAAATTGCTCCCTGAGGATACTGAATTGGTTGAAAGACTTCAAAAAGGGGATGTTGAAGCTTTCGATCTGATTTATGAAAAATATTCCATGAATCTCTATTCCTTTGGTTTAAAGTACCTCAGATCGAAGGAGGAGTCGGAGGAACTCGTTCAGTCGGTTTTTTTGAAACTATGGGAAAACTATAAAAGCCTGAATAAAGATTTATCGTTCAAATCATATCTTTTTACTATAGCGTATAATGATATTTGCAAACTTTTCCGAAAAAGGAATTATCGGCAAAAATTCATTGACGAAACTCTGCACGAAAATTATCATTATTCTTCCGGTATGGAAGAGAGTATTGACTATAAGTCTGTTATGGACCTGGTTCAACAAATTATTAATAAACTTCCTGTACGACAAAAATCCATCTTCCTCAAAAGCCGGCAGGAAGGTAAATCAACAAAAGAGATAGCTGAAGAAATTGGTCTATCACCAGGTACTGTTGACAATTATATATCAGAAGCCCTCAAATTTATCCGTTGTCAATTGCGCAAAGAAAACCTGTCAATACTGCTATTCCTTACGCTGTTTTTCTATTGAACAAAGAAATTCAGTTTTCGTGTGCAATTAGCATTTTTGTCTTGGGGTTGATTGAACTGCACATAATTCCATCCGTAGCAAAAAAAAATACATTTTTCATATGAGTATTACCTTCATTGCGGGTATATTATAATAGAATGCCAAAAATATACCCAGCAGGCATTAATTTGAAAGCATCAGTTCAATTGTTCTTTAGAAAACAAGATTTTAATATTTAATTAGGTTAGCAGTTGGGTTAGATGGTTAGTTTAATTGTACTGACAGGTACCTGCAGGTCTTAAAAATAAATCTATTTCTGCAGTGCCTGTCAGTTTTTAAATTAAAACTAACATTTTATTTTAAAAAGAATTGAATCAAAATCAATACTGTAATATGTTTTTAAACATTGCGTTATATGCGTTTTTTGATATTTCTGATAAAAAAAAAGATTATATGATAAAAAAAATGCCTTTCCTATATGAGATTCACCAAACCAGTGGATATAGTATTTATAGATTTATAGGGAAATAGTATTGTCTAAAGAAAAATTGTATTTTATATGTTAAATCAAAACGATTTTGAAAAGATAGAACGATATATTGACGGGAAGTCCGACGATAATGAAAAAAACTGGGTGGAATCTCTGTTTTTAACCGGAGAGGAAAACCTTACACTAAAACGCCTGCTTGAGACTGACTGGAATCATCTGCTCAATAGTTCATCAACGGCAGAGGTTAATCTGAACTATCTACTCGACAAGATTTATCATAATATCAATAGGAAAGAGATTTTGCAGAGGCGAAAACCCTTACAAAGATTTATACGTATTTATATGAGAGCCGCTGCTATTTTGCTGCTACCTTTAATTATTGCCGGAGGTCTGGTTTACAGCTATCTGGGCAATTATAACAACACCACAGCCGATCAGAAGGTCAGTTCTACTATCTACGCTCCTTTAGGTGCGCGGGTTTCATTTAATCTACCCGATGGAACACAGGGTATGCTAAACAGCGGTTCCTCTTTAAGCTATTCTCTCCCGTTTAACAATAGCAGAAAAATAAAACTCGATGGAGAGGCATTTTTTGACGTTTGCCATGACGAATATCATCCTTTTGAAATTACAGCCGGCACATCAACCGTAACTGTTTTAGGAACCAAATTTAATATGAGCTGCTATTCTAACGAGATGTATGTTGAGGTGGTACTTGAGGAAGGCAAGATAGAGTATATGAATAAGGAAGTATCCGGGAAAGTAACTATGTACCCATCTGAAAAGTTGGTTTTTCAAAACGGGCAGATCAGTCGTTCCGCTACAGATCCTGCAAAGTACAGTGCATGGACCCATGGAAAACTGGTATTCAGAGGCGATCCGATGATTGAAGTTGCCAGGCGTATAGAACGATGGTATAACGTAACGGTAGAACTCTCTGACAAAGAGCTTGAAAAATATTCTTTCCGGGCAACTTTTGAAGATAACGGCCTGGAGGATGTGCTTCGCTTTTTATGCATGACTTCTCCTATTAAATACAGAATTACAGAAGGTAAGGTTCTGCCTGATGGAACCTTAGGAAAAGAAAAAGTAACTATTTCTTCTAAACACTAACAATACTAACTTGGAAAAACTCTAACTATGATTACAATCGACAGACATTAGAATTACCTACAAAAAAAGGAAATCGCGTCAACGATTTCCTTAAAAAACAGCCTTTTGGTATTTTTTAACTTGAAAACATGCAAATTTATGAAAAAAAACAAACCTTTCAGTGAATCAGGTTACAATTCTCTGAAGAAAATCCTACTAACTATGCGTATTGCTGTTATTCTTATGATTCTTGGAATTCTGCAAGCACGTGCTAATGACGCCTATTCGCAGAAGACAAGGCTTTCCTTAAATTTTTCGGAAACAGAGCTGGTCAAGGTACTTGACAAAATTGAATCTGAAAGTGACTTTTACTTTCTGTACAATGAAAAACTGCTCAACCCCGAACGGAAAGTTACTATTAATGTAAAGGACCAATTAATTGGTGTGATACTGGATGACTTATTTAACGGCACTGATGTGAAGTACACAATCATCGACCGCAAGATCATTCTTGCACCAAGTTATCTGACCGCTGATCTTCAGCAAAAAGTTGTCACAGGGAGGGTTACGGATACTCGAACTGGTGAACCAATGTCTGGGGTTAACATTCAGGTTAAGGGTACAACAATGGGAGCTATTTCCGATGAAAAAGGAAAATTCTCACTAAACCCTACCGATCCAAATGCTACCCTGGTATTTTCATTTATCGGGTATATTGGCCAGGAACTTCCTCTGGAAGGGAAAACTGTTATTGATGTGGCACTTAATGAAATAGTGAATGAAATTAATGAAGTTGTGGTTATAGGTTATGGTGTTCAGAAACGTGTAAATGTTGTTGGATCCGTCGCATCCATAACAGGTGCCAGTATACGGTCTATCCCGGCTTCCGATTTAACCAATTCAATTGCCGGGCGGCTTCCCGGTACGATTGTAAGACAGACAAGCGGTGAACCAGGACAGGATGCTGCCACAATCTTAATTCGTGGTCGTGGTACGTTGGGTGTCAATACGGGTCCTCTTGTAGTCATAGATGGTATCCCCGGTCGTGCATTATCCGATGTCGATCAGGCTGACGTAGCCAGTATTTCGATATTGAAAGATGCTTCTGCAGCTATCTATGGAGCTTCTGCTGCTAATGGTGTTATATTGGTTACCACTAAAAGAGGGCAGGAAGGCAAACCAGTTTTGTCTTATCAATTCTACCAGGGATTTATGGCACCAACTCAATTACCTAAAGTATTAAGTGCAGGAGATTATACTACTATGATCTCAGAATATCAAGATCAAAACGGGAGGCCACGCATGTTTTCCGATCAGGATATTGCACTATACTATAGTGGAGCAGATCCCTGGAAACATCCAAATACCAATTGGTTTCATGACCTCGTCAGATCTTATACAAGCAGTTATAAACAAAACGTTACATTAAGTGGAGGTTCAAAAGCCGTAAACTATTATATATCACTTGGTACAAAAGGAGAAAATGGTATGTATAAGCAAGCGTCTACCAAATCGAACCAGTATAACCTGCGCTCCAAAGTAGTATTAAATATCACAGACTGGTTAAAAACTTCAGTTGACTTAACAGCTTTTCAACTTTACACAAGGTACCCAACAAAAACTGCAGCGGATATTGTCGGACAATCAACACGTCTGATGCCTACTATGACATCGTTTTGGCCTAACGGGCTTCCAGGACCTGATATTGAATATGGTGATAATCCTGTTGTCACTTCAACACTTGCAACAGGTACTAATGAGACAAATTTTTATAAAGTTCAGACCACTTTAAATGTAACTATTACGCCACCCTTTATTAAAGGATTGACACTGAATGCTTACTATAATTTTGATGTTAACAATATATACCAAAAAAGATTTGTGAAACCTTGGGTACTATATAGTCCTGACTGGAATTCAGCTACCTATGATCCTGTTACAGGTTATGTTACTAACATGACTCCAATTCCAGCGTTGAAAGGATATCTTACACCTGAGCTCACTGAGGCTTATAGACGTAATATTGGTAAAGTTGCAAACATCAACTTTAACTACGAACGTAAATTCGGCGAACACTCCATTGCTTTATTTGGCGCTTACGAGCAGTACACCTCGGATAGTACCCGATTTGATGCATATCGTAAAGGTTTTATTACCGATGTCATTCCAGCTTTGAGTGCTGGTGGTGATATTCAGAAAACTAACTCTGGATCCATGTATATTTATGCACGTAAATCGTATATTGCACGTTTAAACTATAGTTATAAAGAAAAATATCTTTTTGAGTTCATCCTACGTCGCGATGGTTCACTAAAATTTCCAGCGAATAAACGATATGGTAACTTTCCTGCAATATTGCTCGGATGGCGTGCCTCTGAAGAAAATTTCTGGAAAAACAATATTCCGTTTATCAGCTACTTTAAGTTAAGGGCTACTTATGGAATCGTCGGTATGGATCCGGGAAATTTGTTCCAATATTATAACAAATATCAGTTAAGTACCGGACTTATCATGAACAATGTTTTAACAACTTCTGTTTATCAGTCGGTAATTGCTAATCCTAATATTACGTGGGAAAAACAGATAACACAAAATATTGGTTTCGAATCGAGATGGTTCAATTCTGCAATTACCTTTAATGGAGAACTCTTTTACAACAAACGTAAAGATATTCTTGCTCCAAGAAATGCTTCTGTTCCTGATTTTACAGGACTTGCCCTGCCAAGTGAGAACATTGCCCAGGTCGATAATAAAGGATTTGAAGTTGAACTTGGATATCATAAACAAGTAAACAGCAATTTAAGTTTCGATTTAGGAGGTAATTTTAGTTTTAACCGTAATAAAGTTGTTTTTGCAGACGAAGCTATAAAGACTCTTCAATGGCAAACTACCACCGGGCATCCTTATGGCGCTCTGTTAATGTATAAATCAATTGGTATTTTCAAAGATCAGGCAGCAGTTGATGCTTATCCTCACTGGTCTGGTGCTAAACCCGGTGATGTAATCTTTAAGGATGTATCTGGGGATGGTATAATAAATGCTGATGACAAAATTCTGCTTGATAACATGGATGCCCCTGAAGTTTACTATGGTATTACATTAGCTGTTACCTATAAAAATTTCAATTTGTCGATTCTTGCACAGGGAGCTGGAAAAACCTATTCTATGAATACTCCGGACGATAGGCGTGGTGAAGCTGGTAACTTCTTTCAATGGAATTTTGATGATCGTTGGACACCAACTCATACAGATGCCACAGTAGGACGCGCATATGACAGGTTGAATTTTTACTGGGCACAAATGGTTAACAATAGTACCTATTGGTACAGTAATATGGCCTACGCCCGGTTAAAGAATGCTGTTTTGAGTTATGAGGTTCCAAAAAAGATATTTTCTCGTTTTGGGATTTCTAATGCAAGTATTTCTATTTCAGGCAATAACTTGTTCTTAATTTGGGCTGCCCAGCATCAATACGACCCCGAAATTGCAAGTCCGATGTCGTATCCAGCAATGAGAACATATGCTATTGGAGCAAATATTACATTTTAATTAGTTGAGAAATTATAAAGAATAACAATATGAAAAAGATGACAAAATATGTAATAGCAATAGGCTTCCTTTTATATGGGTCAGTATCATGTACTGATGTGCTCGATGAAAAGGCGGTTGACTCATTTAATGATGCTTCGGTATTCACTGATTTTAACCTTTCTAAAGCTTATATTGACAATTGCTATAAATTTATAGCCGGTGGTGCCGATTATATATTAGGGTTAGACAGGCGGCAAATTGGATGTAGTACCGATCAATTATTGTCGACAAACGGTGCAGGAGTTATGCTCTTTACAAAGGGGACTTTGAGCCCTGACAACTATGGCCATTTTAATGACAGTTTTATATTACAGGTAAAATGGTCAAATCTTTATTCCAACATTAAAAACGCAAATGTTTTTATTGCCAATAGTGACAAGTTACTCCTAAGTCCTAATGCAACCCAGGCAAAGATCGATCAATTGAAAGGTGAAGCCTATTTTATTAGGGCTTATGGATATTATTTGCTAATGTCAGCCTATGGTGGAGTAGTACTGGTTGATAAGCCTTTTGCATTAAATCAGGACTACCTCTCTATTTCAAGGTCATCACTAAAGGATACAAGGGATTTTATCCTGGCCGACCTCAACAATGCTATTTCCCTTTTACCTAGTAAAACTGATGCTGTTTATCAACAGGGGCGTGCTTCCAAAGGGGCTGCCGCCGCTTTAAAAGTGAGGTTATTGCTTTTTTGCGCCAGTAAGTTGGTAAATGGTGGCTATGAACCAACTAATGCTCTTGTCTCTTTCACCGATGGTACTCAAACAGAACGCTTGACAGCTGCCAGGGATGCTGCAAAATTAATCATGGATGGAACCTATGGAACTTATGCTTTATATGGGAAAACCACCAAACCACCTGCTGTGATGACCAACGCAATTATTCAAGAATATGCTGATAACTATGCCAGCATTTTTCTTCAAAAAGGTAAATGGCTTGACGAATCGATATGGGGTGTAGATTTTAGTGCTTCATCGGGATGGCCTAATCAATGGAATTTGCATCAGGGGCCGAGTAGCTGGCATCTTTGGGGCAATGGCGATCCTGTAGAAGACGTTGTACGAACTTATGAAATGGCTGATGGAACTCCATTCAAGTGGGATGCCTATAATCCAGGAGACAATGTTTTACGTAAAGCTACTGCTGCACAACTTGCTGCCGATCCTAATAGGAGTCCGTATAATGGACGTGAACCCCGTTTTTATGCAACTGTTTTTTACCATGGAGCCCAATGGGTACCACGTCCTTCTGACCAGGCTGGATATTATCGGTCTCTCGAAAATAAAATTCAGTCAGGTAATTTTTATAAAAATGATGAAACGACACTTATTGCATACGGGATGGATACAAGAAATGCTCCGACTGATAACTGGAACGCATCAAAAACCTCATATACTCTTAGAAAATATCAGGATCCGACAATAAATGGAATATATGTTAATAACTCGAACTCCTATATTGATATGCGGTATGCCGAGATTTTGCTCTCTTATGCAGAAGCCTGCATCGAATTGGGTGGTGCTGATTTGCAAAATGGTCTTGATGCCCTTAACTTGGTAAGAAATCGTGCAGGCCTTCCCGATCATGTTACCGCCGATCAGGCACAAGCCAGGGCTTGGGTACAACATGAAAGAAGCATTGAAATGTTCGCGGAACTTCCCCACTGGTATGATATCCGCAGATGGATGACTGTATCAACCGTATTGACCGATGTTCGCGCGATGCTGATTAAGGAAATGGAAAATGGGAACATGGAATGGAAAATGGATATGGGCACAGTTGTAGATAAAAGAATATGGAATCCAATCAATATCTGGGTACCGATTCCACGCATTGAGCTGAATAAAGCTCCGAATTTACAACAAAATCCGGGTTATATTTAGTAATTGAAGATATGAAATAATGGAAACATAAAAAGCCTGCCCGTTTGGGCTGGCTTTTTATTAATCCACACAAAATAATTAAAACAATTCTGCTTTTGTTCCCCATAACATCTAATGTTAAAATAAGAATATAATATGAAAAAAATTAGTATAAAAAAATTAACCTTAGATAACTTCAAGATTTATGGCTCGTTTTCTAATTTGATTAACCCTAAGGCACCGCGATTGGGCCCTGAACCAATTGAGTTTTACCGTGATTTGGAACAGCTCAACCTGGGACAGGCAAATATTGCGTCCTTTTCGGTTTGTCGGGTTTCAAAAAGACCACTATTGATCCAGAAGCTGGAATTCCATAATCATAATGATGAAGGTTTGCTTCCTATTGATGGAGATGTTCTTATTCATGTGGCTTTGGCAACCCGGAACGGGGAGGTTCCAACGGATCGGATTGAGGTGTTTCTTGTTCCAAAGGGGACGTTTGTAAGGATCAGGCCGGGTGTCTGGCATCATGCGCCTTTTGCATTTGGCAGTGATTATGTGAATGCCCTGGTTGTGTTGCCTGAGAGGACCTATTCCATAGACTGTACAGTCAGTATCATTCCGGAAGCAGAACAAATGGAAATAGAAGTGGCGCCTGATTATCAGAAAATGATTAATAAATAGAATAAATAATTGGAAAATGGTTATACAGGAAAAATCTAAAAATAAGTTCAAAATAAAGCTTGGCTTTGCACCAACTCGCAGAACATTGACGCGACCAAAATTTTTCGATAAGGTTGATGCTATTGAAATGAAAAACCAAATTGAAAAAAAGCTTAAAGATTTTGATATTGAGTTTGTCAATATTGACTTCCTGAACGAGGAAGGTTTGATTTTTTCCGGAATGGATTCCGGAGCTGTCGCTCAAAAATTCATTGATGAAAAAGTGGATGCTATATTTGCACCTCATTGTAACTTTGGGACTGAAGATGCGGTTGCAAAACTGGCAAAAAAAGTAAATAAACCCGTGTTGATATGGGGTCCCCGCGATGAAGCCCCTCTTTCAGATGGAAGAAGAACAAGGGATACCCAATGTGGATTATTTCCAACGAGTAAGGTACTAAGCCAGTTTGGAGTACCTTTTACATATATAACCAATAGTCGCCTCACCGATACTGTTTTTGAAAGGGGTCTGAAAAATTTCATTGCAGCCGCTTCGGTAGTGAAGTCATTTCGTAACTTCAGGCTTGGTCAGATAAGTACACGTCCCGGTGCATTTTGGTCAGTCAAACATAATGAACTGGAACTCCTGGAACGTTTTGGAATCGAGATTGTTCCCATTACCCTTCAGGATATCAAAAAATATATGGATACAATGCTCAGGGATAAACCTGGTGATGTTAAGAACGCTGTTGAAGAGATCAAAAGGAAAATTAACCGGATCATCATAACCGAGGAACAATTAGAAAAGGTTGCCGCATTAAAACTGGCAGTTAAGTTATGGGCTGAGCAGGAAAACCTTTCATCTGTCGCCTTTCTTTGCACAGCTCCAATGCGTGAAATAACAGGTGTTTCAGCCTGCTTTGCCATGGCTGAACTAACTGATACCGGATTGCCGGTGATCTGCGAAACAGATGTGCACGGTGCAATCACATCAGTAATGTCACAAGCTGCTGTACTAGGGGAGACACCTACTTTTTTAGCAGATCTTACAATACGTCATCCTGAAAATGACAACGCCGAACTCTTATGGCACTGCGGTGTATTTCCTAATTCTTTAAAAAAGAAAGGCACCAAGTCTGTGCTTAATAATCACTACGGTGCCGGAACTCCCGGAACAATTGAGTTAGAAATAAAAGGTGGCGATATTACCATTTCCAGATTTGATGGTCTAAGTGGTGATTATAGTTTATTGATTAGCCACGGGAAAGGAGTTGAAGGGCCAAAGACAAATGGTTCCTATATATGGGTAGAATTTAAGGATTGGCCTGAATTAGAGCACAGAATTATATACGGACCCTACATTCATCATGTTACAGGTGTCCATGGAAAAATAGCACCGGTCCTGTTCGAAGCCTGCAAATATATTCCGGGGCTTACAGCTGATCCGGTCGATCCTACCAGGGAAGAGATAGAAAAATATTTACGGGGATAAGAATGAATTGAAAGAAACGAAGAATTATAATACAGATAGAAGCCTGTAGTTATTTAGAATTGCTTACGATATTGTTAATATTTAAAAAGGATATGTTATGGGTGAAGTAAAGAGACTTAAGTTTTTTGTCAATGGTAAATGGCACGAATCAAAAACAAGCAAGTATATGGATATCTGGGATCCCAGCATTGGAGAGATAATCGCCCAGACGCCCTGTTGTACCGGGGAAGAAGTCAATCTTGCAATAAAATCAGCAAATGATGCTTTCCCTTCCTGGTCAAATACTCCGGCAGTAAAGAGAGTGCAGATTTTNTTCAAATTCAGGGATTTGCTTGAACTTCATTTGGACGAACTTACTCATCTGGTATGCCAGGAAAATGGAAAGGTTTGGGATGAGGCTCAGGGAGATGTTCTAAAAGCTAAGGAAATAGTCGAATTTGCCTGTGGCATTCCGTCATTGATGATGGGAGAATCACTAATGGATTCCACAGCCGGATTTGATACTGTATTATACAGGGAGTCGGTTGGCGTATTTGCAGGTATTGCACCTTTTAATTTTCCTGCAATGATCCCTATAGGCTGGATGATGCCTATTTGCCTGGCAACAGGAAACACACTTGTTTTAAAAGCCGCAAGTATGACGCCAATGACGACAATGAGATGTGTAGAACTGATGCAGGAGGCAGGCCTGCCTGATGGTGTTCTGAATGTTGTCACATGTAGCAGAAAGGAAGCTGAAATATTCCTAGAACACCCTGATGTAAAGGGCATTTCATTTGTTGGTTCTACATCTGTTGGACTACATATTTATAAAACAGCAGCAGCTAATGGTAAAAGAGTCCAGGCGCTGTGCGAAGCCAAAAACCATGCACTTGTCCTGGAAGATGCAGCTATTGAAAGAACTGCAAGGGCAATTATTAATGCGGCTTACGGATGCGCCGGTGAAAGGTGCATGGCCCTCCCCGTTATTGTAGTCCAGGAAAGCATCGCCGATAAGCTTACTTCACTTCTTTGTAAGTATGCAAAAGAACTCAAAATAGGTCCGGCTTATGATAAGAGTTCATGTTTAGGTCCGGTTGTTTCTGAAGCACACAAGCAGTCTGTTCTTTGCTGGATTTCAAATGGAATCGCAGAGGGTGCTAAACTATTACTCGATGGTAGAAATGTCATCGTTAAAGGTGCTGAAAAAGGTTTCTATCTGGGACCAACAATCTTTGATCATGTTACACCGGAAATGACTATTGGTAATGAAGAGATATTTGGCCCGGTGTTGTGCATAAAAAGAGTTAAAAATTTTGAAGAAGGACTTGCCATTATGAATGCGAACAGATTTGCAAATGGTTCAGCAATATTTACTCAGAATGGTTACTATAGTCGTGAGTTTGCAAAAAGAACACATGGTGGTATGGTAGGAATCAATGTGGGTATTCCCGTACCGCTTGGAATATTCCCATTTACAGGTCATAAACAATCATTCTTTGGAGATTTGCATATGATTGGAAAGGATGGAGTTAGATTCTACACAGAGACCAAAGCTGTTACGACAAGATGGTTTAATGAAGAGGAAATGAAAAAAGAGAAAGTGGGTACGTGGGATTAAGTATCTATTTAATCAAATGATAATTGCATATTTAAAAAATGAGGTGAAATTATGACTTATACTGTGGAGCAATTGGAGTCAATTGCAAAAGCTATCAGACGAAATATTGTCAGAATGATTGGATTCGGAAGAACAGGACATTTGGGGGGCGCTTGTTCAATAGCTGATGTTGTAACCGTATTGTATTTTTCTAAGATGAAACATGATCCCAAAAACCCTCAAATGCGGGATAGGGACAGGTTTTTATTAAGTAAGGGGCATTCAGCTCCTGTACAATATGCTGCACTTGCGGAAGCTGGCTATTTTCCGAAGGAAGAATTGAGCAACTTAAAGCAAATAGGATCTATTTTACAGGGACATCCTGATATGCTTAAAGTTCCCGGGATAGAAGCAAATACCGGTTCTCTCGGACAGGGGCTCTCAATTTCGGCAGGCATAGCTGCGGCTGGTAAAATTGATAAGCTTAACTATAAAGTGTATTGTGTGATAGGTGATGGAGAAATGACTGAGGGTCAAATTTGGGAAGCGGCCCTGGCAGCATCATTTTACAAAATTGATAATCTTGTAGCCATTTTAGATAGAAATGGCCTGCAGGCTACAGGCTGCTGTGCAGAACGGTTTAATACTGCGCCGGTAGCACAAAAATGGGAATCTTTCGGCTGGCATGTCATTGAATGTAATGGACACGACATAAAAGAAATAATCGAAGTCTTTAATAGAGCAGATGCTGTGAAGGGAAAACCTGTTATGGTGATAGCTGACACTATTAAGGGTAAAGGAATATCCTTTGCTGAAAATAATGTGGCTTTTCATAATGGGGCAATGACCAGGGAGCAATATGATCAGGCATTGAAGGAACTGGCTGAAGACTGAGATAATAAGTTATGAATAAACAGAATACTTTTGCCCTACGTTACGGTTGTTGTGTAAATATGATTACACATACAGAAAACGTTTCCGGAATTGATGTTATCCCTGTATTAAAAGAGCTGGGGTTCGACTATGCTGATTTATCCCTTTCACATTTGTGTGCATTGGATGAAGCTACTTTTTCTAATGTACAATCCGAATTACTTGGTTTTGGATTGCCTTTGGAAGCCTGCAATAATTTTTTCCCGGGTGACTTACGGCTCACTGGGCATGAAGTGAACAAAGACCTGATCGTCACATATCTTAATAAGGCTTTCAAACGTGCTGCTGCCTTGGGGGTAAAGGTTATAGTATTTGGTAGTGGTTTGGCCAGGATGGTTCCACAGGGTTTTTCTATGAGCCAGGCTTCAAGTCAGTTGGATGATTTGCTGGTGATTCTCGATAAATATGCGAAGCAATATGATATTACAATCGCCATCGAACCCCTTCGGAAACAGGAATGTAATATTGTCAATACTTACTCTGAGGCTCTTATTTTGGCTCGAACAGCTAATTCTGCAAACATCGGTTGTTTGCTCGATTCATTTCATTTAAACACAGAAAATGAGAATATTTCAGTGATACAAAACGATATAGAGAAGCTGGCTCATGTTCATTTTGCGGAGCAGGTTGGTAGAGTATTTCCGCGTTTGGAAAATAAACAGACATATAAGAAATTTTTCAGCCACCTTAAAGAAGTGGGATACTGTCAAAGGTTAAGTATCGAAGCATATTCTGAAAATTATATCTACGATGCAAAAAGAGCTTTGAAATTATTAAAAGATATTGAAAACGAACTAAATCATGAATTATAAGGACGGAGGAAATAAATTATGAGTATCCAGAATCAAAGAAAAGTTTACGGAGAAACTCTTGTTGAACTTGGCAAAAATGATGAGAGAATTGTGGTTCTGGAGGCTGACCTTGGAAAGTCCACGATGAGTATTCTGTTTCAGCAGACATACCCTGAAAGATTTTTTGAGATGGGAATTGCTGAACAAAATATGACTTCATTTGCAGCAGGATTGTCAATTACAGGTAAAATTGCTTTTACGAATTCCTTTGCAGTCTTTTCAACCGGTCGCTCATATGATCAAATCAGACAGAGCATTTGCAATGCCAAATTAAATGTTAAAATTCATGGCTCAAGTGCAGGTTTATCTGATTTTGGCGATGGAGCCAGTCACCAGGCAATTGAAGATATTGCGATAATGAGGGCAATACCAAATATGACTGTGCTGGTGCCTATGGATGGAATTGAGACTAAAAAAATAGTAAAAGCTGCCGTCGAACATGAGGGACCTGTATATATACGTACGAGCCGAAGTGATATGGAAGATCTGTTTCCTGTGGATGCAGAATTTGAAATTGGCAAACCATATATGCTGCGGGATGGAAAAGATATAACTGTATTTGCCTGTGGAATTATGGTTTCTAAAGCATTGGCTGCAGCACAAACTCTTGAAAAAGAAGGAATATCCCTGAGGGTTGTAAATGTCAGTTCGTTAAAACCATTGGATGAACTTGCAATAAAGGAATTGATTCGTGGAGTCAAAGGTATCATTACTGCTGAAGAACACTCCGTCATTGGTGGCCTTACTAGTACAATTACCTACATATTGAGGGGGAATGGTATACCAATAGAACCTGTTGCAATCATGGACACCTTTGGTCAATCTGGTCACAGTCATGATGAACTTCTCGAACACTATGGACTTACAGAGAAGAATATTGTAGATACAGCGAAGAAGTTACTGAAATAAATAGATGTAATAAAAAGAGTTTTAAAAAATTGGAGGAAATACAATGAGAATAGGTGTAGTTACTGAAGCAAGTACGGTTGATAGAAACAAGGATGTCATTGAAGCATTAGATGGGTTTGGTCATGAAGTCCTTAATGCAGGTATGAAAAAAACTGAAGGCGAACCAGTACTGTCTTATTTAGAAACAAGTATAATCAGTGCCATTCTACTGAAATTAGAGGTTGTTGACCTTATCGTGGGTGGTTGTGGAACGGGTCAGGGTTTTTTTAATGCTATTATGCAGTATCCGGGTATATTCTGCGGACTAATACAGGATCCTGTAGATGCATGGCTTTTTGGTCAGGTAAATGCAGGAAATGTAATTTCACTGTCTCTAAATAAAGGGTATGGCCTGGGTGGAACTGTAAATCTGAAATTCATCTTTGAAAAACTGTTCAGTGTAGAATTCGGTTGCGGTTATCCTGAGCATAGGAAGGTGCCACAAAAAGAAGCCAGAGAAGCACTTGCAAGGATATCGGAAAAGACCCACCTGCCTTTTGAAGTTATCATGGAAGAGATCGACGCGACTGTCATGAAGAAGGTTCTGACATTCCCTGGAATGATGCAAATTATTGAAAATGCTCCTGATCATAATTCGAAACTGAAAAGTGTTTTAGTGAGTAGGTTTAAAAACCTATGAGATTGTATGAATTAACTTATCCGTAATAAAGTGAATTCACATTTGAGAATTGCAATTATTATAAATAAATTCATATGAAGAAAATAAAATATGGAATGATAGGAGGCGGTATCGGTGCATTCATTGGGGATGCCCATCGTCGGGCCGCACGGTTATGCAACGATTTCGACCTGGTAGGAGGTGTGTTTGACGTTGATTATGAGCAAAGTAAAAAGTTTGCACAACAGCAGGAAATAGACCTTCACCGCTGTTATGAAACTGTCGATTTGCTTATATCATCAGAGCTTCAACTTCCTGCCGATCAGCGCATGGAGATGATCACTATTGTTACCCCCAACACCCTGCATTATCCTTTTGCCAAAAAACTTCTGATGAATGGGTTTAACGTAGTATGCGAAAAACCCATGACGATCACGGTAGAAGAGGCACTTGAACTGGAGGAACTTGTAGCAAAAACCAAATTGACTTTTGTTCTTACCCATACCTACACTGGTTATCCAATGGTTCGCCAAATGCGGGAACTCATAGCAAATGGCAGTATTGGAACAGTTCAGCGGGTTGATGCCCAGTATTATCAGGGTTGGGTCAATGCTATTATTCATAGTACTGATAATCGGATTGTAAAGTTCTGGAAACTTGATCCTGCTCAAAATGGAATAAGTGGTTGTATGGGCGACATCGGTGTACACGCCTTTAATCTCATAGAATATACCACAGGATTGAAGGTGAAAGAGTTATTGTCAGATCTCAACACTGTGAAGGAAGAACTTAAACTGGATGTGGACGGAACCGTTTTGTTACGATTCGATAATAACCAGAAAGGGGTTATCCGTGCGAGCCAGGTTTGTACCGGTGAAGAAAACGACATTACTCTTGGAATATATGGTTCGAAAGGCAGCTTAAAATGGGGTCAGGAAAACCCCAATTATCTGTACATGCATGCTTTAAATGAGCCTATTAGGACATATAAACCGGCTCACATTTATAATGGTGAACTTGCAGAAGCAAGCCATACCATGAAAGCGGGTCACCCTGAAGGATATTACGAGTCACTGGCAAATATTTACAAAGGAGCAGGCAGATCTATCAGGGGCGAAGAGGTCAAACAAGGAGAATACCCAACTGTTCACGATGGAGTACGTGGAATGAAGTTCATCCATGCGGTAGTAAAATCACACAAAACAGGTAATACATGGATTACAATCGACTGAGTCTTTCGAAAAAACAAAATATTTTATAAACATTTTTCTCATATTTTTAATAGTTTAAATTATATAATTATGGCCACATATAACGACAAAATCAGGCAGTTTATACAGGATAGCGTAAATGAAACAAGAGTAACAGGTAAACCAAATCCATTCTGGACATCGCTGAAAGATACCGGCACAGAACTTTGGCTTGATACAGGCGATATTCAAGAGGCAGAATTGAACTGGTCAAGTGAAATGAGTGCACTTACTACCAACAATACGCTACTTAACAATGAAATACAAAAAGGTATTTACGACGATTTCATAGCCGGAGTCAGTAAATTAGTAAAGGATTTACCCGAAGAAAAGAGGGTTCAGGAGATTGCTTTCATTCTTAATGCATTACATGGACTCCGTTTGGTTACACGTTTCGGGGGGCGTGTCAGTGTTGAACTACATACCGATACAGCCAATGACATTGAGTCAATAGTAGATTACGGGAAAAGATTTAATGAAATTTGTCCCGATGGGTTCGTTGTAAAAGTTCCATATACTCCTTCAGGCTTTATCGGTGCGAGAAAGCTCAGGGATGCCGGAGTGAAAATAAATTTCACGCTTGAGTTTAGTGCGAGGCAAAATGTACTTGTAACGATGATTTCAAGACCCGATTTCCTCAATATATTTCTTAACAGGGTGGACGTTTACCTGACAAACAATAAACTTGGAGATGGCACAGGGGCAGGTGATAATGCTGTTCTTTCTTCTCAAAAATGGGTTACAAAATTATCGAAGAATAATCCCTGGCCTACGAAACTTATTGTAGCCAGTCTGCTTAATTATAAACAGCTTGAGCTTCTTGCCGGAGCCGATGTATTTACCATACCCACCTTTGTTGCAGCTGAAGGTATAGCCAAACTTTCAGGTATGTTCAAATCACGGCTTGAAGAGAATTATCCTGTAAACCTTTTTGATACGGCCCGCGATGCATCAATTGAAAAATTCTGGAAAGTTGATGACAAAGTTGTGGCTCTTGGAAAACAACTAGCTTCAAAGCTGCCACTTACAGGTGAAGAACTTGTTGAGAGAGCTCATAATGCGGGTTGTGGAGATATGTTCCCATCACTTACAAGTCAGGAGTTGAATATTCTTGATAAAGACGGTAAGATTCCTGTACACAGCAAATGGGAGGGTAAAATAAGAAAAGGTGAAGTTGCCCCTGACACTCTTCTGACATTGGCCGGTCTGGCTGTGTTTACCAATAGTCAGAATGATTTGGATCGCAGGATAAAAAGTATAATAAGCTAATAAATTTAAAGTATAAAACTATTAAAAATGAAAAAATCCAGTATTTCTAGGCGTAATTTTTTGGGCAAAGCAGCAACAGCCGGGATAGCAGGAGTTGTTATTCCTTCTTTGATCACCAGCTGTGCCCGTGAATCAAAAAAGATTGTTGCAATTCCAACTATGCTCGACCAGGCACCCGATGGCCCTGTTCTTAAAGCCGGGCTTATTGGATGTGGAGGACGAGGAACAGGAGCTGCTGTTCAATTTCTCAGTGCCGGTCCAAACCTTCAGATTGTAGCTTTGGGCGATGTGTTTAAGGATCGTCTTGATACCTGTAGAGAAAGAATTAAAAAGGAGAAAGGACAGGAAGTGCCTCTCGCAAATTGCTTTGTAGGCTTCGATGCTTTTCAGAAAGTAATCGACTCGGGGGTAGATATTGTGTTACTTGGAGCACCTCCCGTTTTCCGTCCTGATCATCTTGCAGCTGCCATACTGGCCGGTAAACATGTTTTTGCAGAGAAACCTGCGTGCGTTGATCCTGTTGGTGCCAGATCAATAATGGCTACTTCAAAGAAGGCAGAAGGAATGGGATTGTGCATTGTTGCAGGAACTCAACGCCGCCACCAACGCGACTATGTGGCAACTTATCAGCAAGTGGCTCAAGGTATAATTGGAGATATTGTAGGAGCAAATGCTTACTGGAATGGCGGTAAAGGTTGGTATATTAAAGATCCGGATCCGAAATGGTCTGAAATGGAATATATGATCCGTACCTGGTCTAACTGGACCTGGACTTGCGGTGATCATATTGTTGAGCAACATGTCCATAACATTGATGTGATTAACTGGTTCACAGGAAAACATCCTGTAAAAGCACTTGCGTTCGGATCAAGAATCCGTCGTACGTATGGCAATCAATACGATAATTTCAGTACCGATTTTGTATTCGAAAATGGAATGCATGAACATAGCATGTGCCGCCAGATTAACAAATGTTCAAATAATGTTTCTGAATTTATTCAGGGAACAAAGGGATCTACAAACTGCCAAAACACCATCTGGGACCTTGCAGGTAATGTGATATGGCAATATGCTTATCCGTTAGATAAACAGGGTAAACCAACAAGAACGGTCAGTGTTGATCCATATGTTCAGGAACATATTGATCTTGTGACTGCTATCAGAACAGGCAAGATTATTAATGAAGGTGAAAATTTTGCAGCTTCAACACTATGTGGAATTATGGGTCGTATTTCAGCTTATACCGGGAAACAGGTTACCTGGGAAGAAATGATGAACTCTGACCTTAAACTCGGTCCAAAAGTATTTGAATTTGGTCCGGTTGATATTGACAAATCAGTACCGTTAGCAGGAGAAGCTTATAGTCCGGAACCAAAAAGACCCGATAATCAAAGACAAATTTGAGATGGAAAATTCAAGAAGAAACTTTCTAAAAAGGGTAGCTGTAACTGGCTCAGTCATGATGGCCGCCCCTTCTATCTTTGGAGCAACAGAAACTTTACATCAGGGCAAGATATCTGATGCTACAGCACCGTTCAAACTAAAATATGCCCCAACATTTAAGATGTTCACAGAACATGCAGGAACAGACCCGGTTGACAACATAAAGTTCTGTCACGATATGGGCTTCAGGGCAATGTATGAGCTTCGAATCTATGAGCGACCGATAGAGGAACAGACAAGAATTATCAATGAGATTTCGCGACTTGATATGGAACTTGGACCCTTTGTTGCACTCTCTTCTAGCTTAGCACCTTCTTCATTTGTTTACAAAAAACCGGAAGTTCGTGAGCTGCTGGTAAATAAGATGAAAGAAATGGTTGAAGTACATAAACGAACCGGGATAAAATGGGGACTTGTCAGTTTGGGTGATTATGATCTGAAGCTGCATAGAGATTTTCAGACTGCCAATGCGATTGATAATCTCAGGTATTGTTGTGATGTGGCTGAAACGTCAGGACTTATACTGGTTTTAGAACCACTGAATACATTAAAGGATCATCCTGGAAAATTTCTAAATGGCATACCACAGGCATATTCAATCTGCAGGGCTGTAAACAGACCTGTTTGTAAGATAGTTGAGGATTTTTATCATCAGCAGATAAGTGAGGGGAACTTGATTCCGAATCTTGAAATGGCCTGGAGTGAAATTGCGGCTTTCCATACCGGAGATAATCCCGGCAGAAACGAACCGACTACCGGTGAAATCAACTATAAGAATATATTTAAGTATATCTATGACCATAAACATCAGGGGGTAATCTGTTTGGAACATGGTTTCAGTATCAAAGGTAAAGAAGGTGAAGCGCGGGTAATTCAGGCATATCGCGAATGTGATAGTTTTGAAGGATAAAGTTTATAAAAAATGAGGCTGAGTAAACTCAGTCTCATTTTTCTATAATTCCATAGTTTAATGATTAAAAAAAGGCACAGTGTCTGAGCTGCTGTCTTTCTAACTAAATATAAATATTAACCTTAACAAAAAAATGTAATTATGTTACAAGCTCGTTTGTCTTTGATGATGTTCTTTCAATACATGATATATAAATCCTGGTGGTTTCCTCTTGCTGCTTACCTGACAAATATGGGTGTTCAAAGTACCCAAAAAGCACTTATTCTCAGCTCGATGGCTATTGGCTGCATGGCATCGCCATTAATCGGAATGGTTGCAGATCGGCATTTTGCCGCTCAGAGAGTTCTTTTTGTATTAAATATTTCTGTTGGTTTTCTCCTTATTCTGGCGGGAGGTATCAACGACCCTACTATACTCTTTTTTGTTTTATTGTTTACTATGTTGTTTTATATGCCGTCTTGGGGTCTCACAAGTGCTATTGCAATGTCTCATGCTCCTTCCGAAAGATTTCCGAAAATTAGGGTGTTTGGTTCAATTGGAGCAGTAGTTGCTGGGATCTTTAGCGTGATCTCAGTTAAGATGTTTCATCTCCCTTTTGACGGGACAAATCTGACTTTTTATGTCGGAGCAGGTGTCGCCTTCGTGGCAGCATTATCAAATCTTACCCTACCCCATACACCTCCAAAGGGGAAAGATGCGAAAAGCTCGTTTATCGATGCTTTAGGATTAAGAGCGGTTAAGTATATGAAAGAGAGAAATTTTGCAATATTTATTATATTAGCTTTCCTTTCAATGATTCCATTTGCAATGTATTTTGCCTATTTTTCTGAATACCTTTTAGATATAAAGACTCAATTTATAACGGTTACGATGAACTGGGGTATAGTTGCTGAGATGGGATTTATGTTACTGATCCCTAGTGCGATAAAGAAATTTGGATTACGCAAGGTGATGATTATTGGATTGGTTGCATCTATAGTGCGGTTTGTCGCATTCTATCTTGAAGGCGTTATTGACCAACATTGGGTGGTTTATATCGGTATTCTTGTTCACGGATTGATCTTTGGATTTTTCTATGTCGGCGGGCAGATATACATTGATAAAAAAATAGACGGAAAGCTTAAATCTCAGGCACAGGGTTTCTTCTTCTTGGTTACCTTCGGATTAGGGATGTTAGTCGCAAACATTATTAACGGACAAATAATAAGAATCTTTACCGATAATTCGACCGGTAAAAAAATATATGATTGGGATAGCATCTGGGGTTTGACCACAATATTCGCGATTATCATTTTGATCGCCTTCATCACACTGTTTAAAAATGAAATTCCAAAAGAAGTATCACCTAAACCGGAACTGAAATTGGTAGATTAAGAAAAGGATTAAGAGCTTATGAAATTGTGTAATTTCAAAAATTAAGGGTTAATACATTAATAATATGACAACGCGAAGAGATTTTATAAAAACATCAGGTATAGCTTTTGCCGCAACGGCACTGATGCCTTCTTTGGCTCTCAAGGCTGAGGAAAGAAAAACAGGGTTGGGTCTTTATACAGTTAGGGATGGTATGATCAAAGACCCTGATGGAACCTTAAAAGCTGTTGCTGACATGGGCTTTAACTGGATCGAGGCAGGAACAGATGCTGACTGTCTTTTCTATAGGATTAAGCCGGCTGACTTCCGGAAGAAAATCGAAGACCACGGAATGAGTTTTATAAGCAGCCATAATACCCTTACCCCTTCAAATACCGATAAAATGATCAACGGCCTGGTAGAAGGTGGCCTGAAATACGCCGTACTGAGGTCGATTCCGGAGGATTGGGTTAAATCGATTGATGATTACAAAAAAACAGCTGACTTTTTCAATAAAACTGGAGAGAAGTGTAAAAAGCTCGGTATGAAATTCTGTTTTCACAATCACTGGACCGAATTTGTGAAGGTCGATGGCCAGGTACCTTACAATGTGCTTCTTGAAAATACTGATCCTTCGCTGGTTTCGTTCGAGATGGATCTTTGCTGGACTGCCGGAGCCGGAGTAAATCCGGTTGATTACTTTAAAAAGTATCCCGGAAGGTTCGAACTGATTCACATGAAGGATATTACGGCAGACAAGAAAGTGGCCACTTTGGGTGAAGGGACGATTAACTTTAAACCGATATTCGCCAGTCTAAAGGAAGCAGGTGTTAAGTATTTCTTTGTCGAACAAGATGTTTGTGTTACTCATACACAACTCGAAAGCGCCAGAATTAGCAGAAACTTTCTAATCAATAACCTGTAATTAATTATGACAATCGATCGCAGGAGATTTATCCATCAAACATCTGTTATTACCACAGCAGCAACTGCTTTAGCTTTTGTACCTCAAACTTCATCTTCAGAAATGGTTAGTAAAAAAAACAACTTTCGGTTTTCTCTTAATACAAGTACCATCAGTGGCCAAAAACCGGGCCTTATAAAATATATCGAAATAGCATCAAAAGCCGGATACGATGGTATTGAATTGTGGGTCCGTGACGTAAAGGAATACCTGAACCAGGGCAATTCTATTTCATCTTTAAAGAAACAGATCATCGACAACAAGATCACAGTTGAAAACGCCATCGGCTTTGCAACATGGCTTGTTGATGATGATGAACAGCGAAAGGCCGCATTTTCTCAAATGAAAGAAGAAATGGAAATTATGGCTCAACTAGGGTGCAAACGCATTGCGGCCTGTCCAAAAGGTTTAATTGCAGGAACCCCGCTCGATTTATATAAATCAGGGGAAAGATATAAACAAATGATTGATCTGGGTCGTCAGACTGGTGTAATACCACAACTTGAATTCTGGGGACACTCTCAAACTCTTTATCATATTGGACAAGCTATGATGATTGCAGCGCTTGCTAACGATCCCGAAGTTCATATTTTAGCAGATGTTTATCATATGTTCAGGGGTGGTTCCGGATTTGAAAGCCTTAAAATGCTAAATGGAAATGTGCTTGAAATATTTCATATGAACGATTATATAACTTCCATTCCCAGAGAGCAACAGGCTGATAAAGACCGGGTTTATCCGGGCGATGGCGCTGCACCTATGAAACAGCTTTTAACAGATTTGTCAAATATGGGCGGAACTAAGGTATTGTCTATTGAGCTATTCAACCCGGAGTATTGGAAACAAGATCCATTTGAGGTTGCAAAAAAAGGACTTGAGAAGATGAAAGCGCTTGTAGGATCAATCTCCTGATTTCAAATTTCTGATTCTACCCCTGATCACCAAGTTCAGGCCCTGGTATGAAAAAGACAACCGCAATACTTTTATCTGTTTTCTTTTTGGTTTGCGATTTCATTTACGCACAAAATGAATCAATAAATAAAGAGAAAATCAAGACGGGTTGGATATTCGGGGCAATTCCGTTACTCGGCTTCGATTCAAATACTGGTATCAAGTACGGTGGAATAGCTAATTTTTATGATTATGGAGACGGAACCAAATATCCCAGATACATCCAGGCCATCTATCTGGAATTGTCTCGTACCAGCAAAGGAAGCGGAGTAAATCAGCTCACATACGAATCAAAAAAGCTTATTCCCGGAGTTCGCACCCTGATTGAAACAAGCTTTCTGACAGAAAAAACCCTTAACTTTTATGGATTCAATGGCTACAACGCTTATTATAATTCAGCTTTTGAAAATCCGGACAATGATCTGTATCGATCTCGGGTGTTTTACTGTATGGATCGTAAAATGATCAAACAGGTTTTACTGATGCTGGATTGGTAACCAGAAAGTATGAGTTAAAAAAAATTACTGACCCCATTCTAAAGGTTGAGGCTGATCAATGGCTGGGACAAGGTGAACCTGAGAGACTACATCTCGGTTATGGTGCAGGTATCCATTTTGTATTAAACGACAATTTTATTGTTGCCGGTGATTACGGACTGGTTGCCGACAAACGTGATGGCAAAAAAGGAACATATGTTAATATGAAGTTCCTGTTCTGATTAAAACGAACATATATCTCGGAAACTCATCATTTCATTCGTTGTCCGCTCCCCATTTGCAGGTTGATAAATTAAGTCAAATTCAGAGCGCTGAACATAGCGATGCGTTGCTCCCGCAATGGATCGCTGACGACCTTGCTGCATAGAAGTTCGCCACATGAAATCGCGACGGCTCATATTTGAAGAACTCATAGAGACCTTCTTTTATCTATTGATACCTTGAATCATCAGGGGTTCAAGGTATCAATGCAGGTGCCAAAATTTTGACTAAATCTTATAAAGTTCCTCAGCATTCCTGTGAAGGATCTGGTGAGCGATCTCTTCTGCCTGACGTTTGGTGAGATATTTATCTTCAATAAGATTTGAGAGAGCACTTGTTAGCGTCCCTTTTATTACCATTGCACCTATATAAGCAGGTTCAGGACCAGTATGGCATCCAGCACCATAAAAGACCTTCGAAAGTGGAGCTATACTCATTACTTCTTCAAGAATCAGATTATGCGCAAGTGCTGTCCACGGAAATACCCAGCCCATATCTAAATATACATTCGGAAAGTTATATGCCATGTGCGCTGCATTTCGTATCCATGGATTTCCAGCATGAAGCAATACAATTTTGAGGCGTTTTAACTCAGGACGCGAAAGATAGGGGATTAATAAGAAAGGGTCCAAAGTATCGGCCAAAGGGGTCTTAAATAAATCTCCTGTTGTTCCGGTATGCATGTGAATTGGTACCCCTTGCTCACAGCAGTAGTGAGCTAAATCATTGAAAGATAGTAAATAAACTTTTTTAATAGCTTCGGGATCCCCTTTTTTCGCATTTGCAAATATGGCCTCTACTTCTGAAACAGGAATTTCATAGACTGCCAGGCTGACATTTTCACCAATATGGCACTTAACAGCTATGTACTTTTTGTCTTTAAGTGTTGTAGAGATGCCTTCCAGAAAAGATTTCCGGAAACCCTCCAGGCTATCAGCTTTTTTAAGTGATTCTTTGAAAATTGCATCGTTAGGTACAAGATTCCAAACTTTGGCTGGTATTGATGGAGGATCTGCTACTCCAAGTACTTGTCCATCAAAGACGATTGCACTAATTTTAGCTTTATTGTATAAAAATTTTATATATCCATCACTATTTTCAATAATACGCTTATGTCTGGCAGCAACAACAGCTTCCAGAGTATCAGGACATCCATATAGCTGTGAGAGTAGTGCAACTGTCGTCAGAACAACACCCGATTGGGACATATGGTATTTGAGCGCTTCGCTTAGTTCTTTTGAACCTGCTGGCATTGATCCATCATCTCTGAGTCCATGGTAAAACATACTTGTAAAATTCCATGGTTCCGGTTTTTGCATCTCTGCCAGGCTATGCCCATGACTGTGGTGGTCAATGACAGGAATCTCTGATAGATCTAATATATCCGATGTTTTACCCGTTGTCTGGGTTTTCTGGGCTGAAGCTAATTGCCAACTTCCCAAAGCGCCTAAGGAAGCCAAAGAGGAAAAGGCTATAAATTTTCGTCTGCTTGAAGTACTCATAAGAATTTAGTTTAATTTTCAAATTTTAACTATAAGGTTACAATGTAGAATTAATAGGGTAAAAAGAATCGTGAATTCAACATTTTTCAGAATCAGCTTATTATACTTTTTATCCTACTGTCCAACTGATTATGACACGTTCTCCTCTTCGATTGTAAGATTAGGGAACATCTCCGCACAACCTGCATAATGAGCTTTCATTTCTTGTATCCAGTTCGATTCACCCTCCTTCATATCTCCGGTATCGAGCCATATTTCTGTTCCGGTCTTATGTAAAGATGTCCAGAAAGGGTCAGTTTTACCTGTTATTCTTGTTTCATTCAGGCTATTCTGAAGAAATTGCCTGATTTTGTCGTCAAAGTTTATCAATTAATAAAATTTGAATTAATATAAAAATAGTTAACTTAAATATTCTTTAAGACATGATTTTTTGCCAGATTATAATTCTTAAATTCATTACCCTCAAATAAGATATATCTCATAGGAAAAATGCAACTTTATTTCTTTCACCCTTTATTTTGTTTCTATAGGCATGTTAACGTAATAAATCCACCGGGAAATAAATGGTGAGACTAAATGAATATAAGACTTAAAAAAATTGAGAGTTTGTTATCAATAACAAGATTTAAAATACAATTATATCATTACCAAATTATTCGCAGACCAGCACCCCTCTGAAATACACTATTTATTCGGCAATTCCTGCAAGTGGATCTTTCATATCTTTTTCAAATTCAGGCTGCAACTTTCCGATAATGTATATCATGCTTTATCACAAACACTTAAATTGAAAAAATGAACAAAATATTGGTTATAAGTTGGCAAAACAATAGATTTTTTATGGGAATGGCATCAAAATTAGTAAACTTCGATTAAAAAAGATACATTTTTCACATGAGATTCAGCTTACTTGGGGGTATTGATTTTTGAAACTGCCTTTGGGAAAAAGATCCTGAAATGTGGAGATTTAAGGAACATTTTCCCTATTTTAATGAATAAAAAGACTAATTGAGAAAATATGGGGTAGAATTGATTTTAGAGTTATTATATGTTTCACTACTATATTTGTTTATGACTTAATTTTATTTAAATTTTTTTTATATGAAAAAAACTTTGATCTGGTTCTTAGGGGGCGGAATAATTGGGAGTCTTTTTATAATTGGAGGGAACAAAGCACTAGTAATGACTTCAACCAATGATTACTGTATCTCTTGTCATATTCATCCCATGGCTGATGCGTCATGGAAGAAATCTGTTCATTATGACACACGATCGGGATACAGGATTGCCTGTGTGGATTGTCATCTTCCTCCCAAAGGAGAGGGTTACCTTTGGGCAAAAGGTACGACAGGGTTAAGGGATCTTTGGAGCAAATGGACAAAAGATTCTTCATCATTTAAATGGGAAGACCGCAGAAGGCTCGAAGTTGCCCGAGGATATGTTTACGAAAGAAGTTGTATTAAATGTCATGAGAACCTTTTTCCTGCCAAGCTGACAAAAGAAGGGGAGAATGCACATCTTTATTATACTCAAACAAAAAAAACACCTGACCTGAATTGTATAAACTGTCACCTGAATGCAGGTCACAAAATTCAAGGATACACTCACGGGAGCAATACTACTTTTGGAAGTTCATCTGCTATTCCAAAAGAGATATTTTCTGAACCTACACCTGTCAGGGAGTTAAAAAATTTCATGGAAAAAATTCCAAAATCTTCGATCTCATTTAATATGGTAGCAATCCCTGGGGGAACTTTTAAAATGGGAAGCCCGGCTGATGAACCTTTCAGAAAAGATGATGAGGGCTCTTTGAGAACTGTTGAGATAAGTTCGTTCTTTATGGCTGAGGTCGAAGTTAGCTGGGATGAGTACCTGGCGTTTTATGCCCAGACGGCCAACTCTGAACGCACAGCTGATATTAAAAAACCAAAAGACGGTCAGGCATCAGAGGTCGACGCAATCTCCGGAGCAACACCACCTTATGGGCAGCCTGATCAGAACTGGGGAATGGGACAAAGGCCGGCAATAACGATGAGTTATCATGCCGCTGAAACATACTGCAAATGGTTATCTTTTGTTACTGGNAAGACATATCGTCTACCAACTGAAGCAGAATGGGAGTATGCCTGCAGAGCAGGTACCAC
>JGI24133J20442_1000042_pt1 | contig 32019 bp, 23 predicted proteins | sample BarGraNGADG00311_2_FD_20442 | JGI IMG/M metagenome (IMG submission 20442)
CTCCCCGCCATGGCCGCGACTTCCCCGTAGCTCGCCACGGAGCCCCAGGGTATTCGCTCCACGGCGCCAAGGACCTTCCTCGTGAACGGCGTCACGCCCTCCAGGTCTACCGGCGGCGCATCGGCGGGCCGCTTTCCGGCGAGGAGGTCCGAAAGGAAACCCGCTAGCGCCTCGATGTGGCGCGCGGTGCCCTCATCGACACTCGAGTCGATGAACTCGACGCGCGCCTTCACTGACGCGTTGTTCTTTTTTCCAAGCGACGGCAGCTCCAGTCTCCGTATGCCGGACGGACACGCCCAGGCCTTGAACTCGAGCCCGCCGAAGTCCAGCCGGGCCGTCTCCGGCTCTCTCGCGTCTTTCAAATTATTTCTCCCTTGTCACCCTTGCCGCTTCGTATACTGCCTCCGCCACCTTCTCCGGCATCCCGCCGACCTCCTTCAGGTCGTCGAGGGAAGCCTCCGATACGCGCCGCGGCGAACCGAAATGCTTCAACAGGGCTTTCTTCCTGCCGGGGCCGACGCCGGCGACCGAGTCGAGCCAGGAGCTCGAGGTCGCCCTCTCCATCAAGCTGCGGTTGAAGGAGACGGCGACCCGGTGCGCTTCATCCCTGATCCGCTGGATGAGGAACAGGGCCTCGGAGTCCCTCGGCAGGAGCACAGGTTCCTTCTTCCCCGGCAGATAGACCTCCTCGAGCCGCTTGGCGAGCGCGACGGTCTCGATGCCGGCGATGCCGAGGACTTTCAACACGTCCAGCCCGGCGTTCAACTGCCCCTTGCCTCCGTCGAGGATTATGAGGTCCGGCCTCTTCGCCCATCCCACGGCCGCGGCCGGGACAGCTCCTCCGTCCTGCAGCTCTTTCTGGTAGCGCTTGAGGCGCCGGTAGAGCACCTCCCGCATCATGCCCACGTCGTCGACGCCGGGCGTGTACTTGATTGCGAACTTGCGGTACTCCCTTCGCGCCGGGTACCCGTCCTGGAAGACCACCATCGAGCCGACCGAGGCGGTCCCCGCGAAAGTCGAGATATCGTAGCACTCGATCCGCAGCGGGAACCTCTCCAATCCCAGCGAGGCGGCGAGCTGCGCGAGCGCGGCTTCGATGCGGCCTTTGTCGCGCGCCCTCGCCACCTTCGCCCCCTCCAATGCCAGCCGGGCGTTGGCCCCCGCGAGCCCCATCTCGTGGCGCTTCTTGCCTTTGCGGGGGACGCGTATCTCGACCCGGGCTCCCCTCTGCGCCGCCAGCCACTCCACGAGCCCGCCGTCGTCGGCCGGCATCGCGGGGACGAGGACGAGCTCCGGGATGGAGCCGGCCTGGTCATAATATCTCTTCAGAAACTCGCCGGAGAGCTCCTCGCACTCGCGCTGCTCCTCCAGGTCCGTGAAGAAGACCAGGTTCCCCAGGTGGAAGCCGCCCCTGTTCTGCGCGACTGAAAAGCAGGCCGACATGCCGTCATCGAATATCCCGATGACGTCGTAGTCTTCCCGGGTCGCGGACAGCGCCCTGTGGTGCCTGAGGACCTGCTCCGCCGACTCGATCTGGTTTCGTATCCGGGCGGCCTCCTCGTACTCCTCGTCGCGGGCGGCGGCCCTCATCCGGGTGTCGAGGTCGGCCATGACCTCCACGTGCCTGCCTTCTAGAAAATCGCAGAACTGCTTGACGTGCCTCATGTATTCGTCGGACGGCACCGAACCCCGGCACGGCCCCAGGCACATGTTCATCTCGTAATACAGGCAGGGCGAGTGGCCTTTCTGCCCGGGCACGGCGCCCGTGCAATGCCTCAGGGGGAACACCTTCTTCAGGAGGCGGATGGTGTTGCGAGCCGCGCGGGCGTTCACGTAGGGACCGTAGTATTTGACGCCCCTTATCCTCTTGCCCCTGACCAGGGCGACCCTCGGGAACTCCTCGCTCACGAAGACGGCGATGTAGGGGTAACTCTTGTCGTCGCGAAGGATGACGTTGAACCGGGGCTTGTACCTCTTGATGAGGGTCGCCTCGAGGATGAGGGCGTCTACCTCGGTCTGGCACACGTTCACCTCGAGGCCGGCGATCTCCTCGCGCAGCGCCTCGCCCTTGTAGTCGCCGGCGGCCGGCGCCTGAAAATATGACCTGACGCGGTTCGAAAGCTCTTTTGCCTTGCCTACGTAGATCACTTTTCCGGCGCTGTTGGAAAAGACGTAGACTCCCGGCCGTGCCGGAAGCGTCTCCAGCTTCGCCCTCAGGCCCTGGTTCACCTGGCCTTCGCCGCCTTCGGCCGCCTTCGAGAGCCGCGGCCGTCGAGGACCTCGGCCAGGTACTTCCCGGTGTAAGACCGCCTGGTTGCCGCGATCTGTTCTGGCGAGCCGGTGGCGATCAGCTCCCCGCCCTTGTCGCCACCCTCGGGCCCCAGGTCGATGATNTGGTCCGCCACCTTNANNACGTCCATGTTGTGCTCGACCACGACCACCGTGTTGCCGCCTTCNACCAGGCGGTCCAGCACCTCGATCAGCTTGCTGATGTCGTCGAAGTGCAGGCCGGTGGTCGGCTCGTCGAGAAGGTAGAGCGTCCTTCCGGTCGGCCTCTTGGCGAGCTCCCTCGCCAGCTTGACCCTTTGCGCTTCCCCGCCGGAGAGCGTCGGCGCCGGCTGGCCCAGCCGTACGTAGCCCAGGCCTACGTCCGACAGTATCTGGAGCTGGCGATTGATGTTCGGTATGTTCGTGAACAGGGCCATGGCCTCCTCGACCGTCAGCTCGAGTACCTCGTGGATGTTCTTGCCCTTGTAATGTATCTCGAGCGTCTCGCGGTTGTAGCGCTTGCCCTTGCACACGTCGCAGGAGACGTAGACGTCCGGCAGGAAGTGCATCTCGATCTTCACCATGCCCTCGCCTTTGCACGCCTCGCACCTGCCGCCGGCCACGTTGAAGCTGAACCTCCCCGGCTTGTAGCCGCGCACCTGCGCCTGGGGCGTGCTGGCGAAGAGCGTCCTGACGCCGTCGAACACCTTGGTGTACGTCGCGGCGTTGGACCGGCGGCGTGCGGCCGATCGGAGACTGGTCTATGTTCACGACCTTGTCTATCTCTTCGACTCCGTCTATCCCCTTGTGCCGCCCCGGAGGCGTGCGCGACGAGGAGAGCTTGCGCCGCAGCCCGCGGTAAAGCACCTCGCTCACCAGGGTGCTCTTGCCCGAGCCGCTCACGCCGGTCACGCAGGTGAAGATGCCGAGCGGGAACGAGACATCGATGTCCTTGAGGTTGTGCTCCGTTGCTCCCCTGACCACCAGGGCCCTGTCGGTGGGGGGCCGGCGCGTCCGGGGCACAGGTATCTCCAGCTCCCCGGAGAGGTACTTGCCGGTGATAGAGCCTTTGCTGGCGATGAGGTCTTCCACTGTACCAGTGGCGACGATGTGCCCTCCATGGATGCCGGCCCCTGGGCCGATGTCCACGACGTAGTCGGCGGCGCGTATGGTGTCCTCGTCGTGCTCGACGACTATCACAGTGTTGCCGAGGTCCCGGAGCCTCTTCAGCGTCTCTATCAGTCGTTTGTTGTCGCGCTTGTGGAGCCCCACGCTCGGCTCGTCAAGAATATAGAGGACGCCCACCAGCCCCGAGCCGATCTGTGTCGCGAGCCTGATCCTCTGAGACTCCCCGCCCGCCAGCGTGCTCGCCTGGCGCGAGAGCGTGAGGTAGTCCAGCCCCACGTCCATCAGGAACTGGAGCCTCGCCCTCACCTCCTTGAGGAGCCGCCCCGCGATGGTCTTCTGCCTTGCGTCGAGCTTCAGGTCCTTGATGAATCCGATGGCGTGCTCGACGGTCAGGTCCGACAGCTCCGAGATGTTCATGCCGCCGACCGTCACCGCGAGGCTCTCGGGGCGCAGCCGCGCTCCCCCGCAGGACGGGCAGGGCTTGACGCTCATGAACATCCCTATCCTCCAGCGGGCGTACTCCGACTCGGTCTCCTTGTAGCGCCGCTCCAGGATGGGGATGACGCCTTCCCAGGTGGTGTAGTAAGTCCTCTGCCTGTTGCGGGAATCGAGGTGCCTCACCAGTATCTCGTCGTCCCCGGTGCCGAAGAGCACCATGTTCTGCGCGCGCTCGTCGAGGTCCTTGAAGGGAACCGTCAGCGGGAATCCGTATGTGTCGGCGAGCGCCTCCAGCACGCTGTAGAAGTGAGTCTGGGTCGCCGCTTCCCAGGGAGCGACAGCGCCGTCGATTAGCGTCCTCTCGGGGTCCGGGACCACCAGCTCGGCATCGATCTCCAGCCGGTGACCGAGCCCGCCGCAGGTGGTGCACGCCCCGTAGGGGTTGTTGAACGAGAACATGCGCGGGGACAGCTCCGGAAACGATATGGCGCAGTGCACACAGGAGAACTCCTCGGAAAAGATGTCGCGGCGGTCGGTTTCGTCCTGGACCGCCACCATCCCCTCCCCCAGGTGCAGCGCCGCCTCCACGGATTCGGCGACCCTGCTGCGCGCGTCCTCCTTGATGACCAGGCGGTCGACCACGGCCATTATCTCGTGTTTCTTGTTCTTGTCGAGGTCGATCTGCTCAGAGAGGTCGAACACCTCTCCGTCGACCAGCACGCGGACGTACCCGCGGTGCCGCAGGTTCTCGAAGACCGCCGCGTGCTCGCCCTTGCGCCCCCTCACCAGCGGGGCAAGGACCATTATCTTCCTGCCCTCGCCCATCTCCATCACGAGGTCGGTTATCTGCTCGGGGGACTGCCGCGAGACAGGCCTTCCGCACTCGTAGCAGTGCGGCTCCCCGATCCGCGCGTAGAGGACGCGCAGGTAGTCGTAGATCTCGGTGACGGTGCCGACCGTGGACCGCGGGTTGGACGTCCCGGCTTTCTGGTCGATCGATATCGCCGGCGACAGGCCCTCGATTAGGTCGACGTCAGGCTTGTCCAGCTGGCCCAGGAACTGGCGCGCGTAAGACGACAGCGACTCGACGTAGCGGCGCTGGCCCTCCGCGTAGATGGTGTCGAATGCGAGCGACGACTTGCCCGAGCCGCTGATGCCCGTCATCACTATCATCTTGTTCCGGGGCAGGTCGAGCTTCACGTCCTTCAGGTTATGCTCGCGCGCCCCTCTTATCTTCAGCAGTTCGTTATTCACCTGGCAGCAGTTCCTCGCTGATATGTCTGATCTCGTCCCGGAGCCTGGCCGCGTCCTCGAAGCGCAGCTCCTCCGCGAGCAGCCTCATCTCTTCCTCCATGTTCAAGAGCAGGCGCTGGAGCTGCGCGGGGGACATCCCCCTCGCCCTCTCGACGGGATCGTCGGACGGCCCCGCCCCGGCAGCCAGCGTGACCTCGAGTATGTCCCTGACCTCCTTCTGGATGGTCTGCGGGCTGATGCCGTGCTCCTCGTTGTAGAGCACCTGCTTCTCGCGCCTTCGCTGCGTCTCCTCGATGGCGCCTCTCATGGCCTCGGAAGTGTCCTGTGCGTAGAGTATCACCATGCCGCCCGCATTCCTGCTGGCCCTGCCCATCGTCTGGATCAGGCTCCGCTCGCTGCGCAGGAACCCCTGCTTGTCGGCGTCCAGGATCGCCACCAGCGAGACCTCCGGCAGGTCGAGCCCCTCGCGCAGCAGGTTTATCCCGACCAGCACGTCGAACACGCCGGCGCGCAGGTCTCGCAGGATCTCCACGCGCTCCACCGTTCCTATCTCGGAGTGGAGGTAGCGTGACTTTACCCCCATCTCGTCGAGGTACTCGGACAGCGTCTCCGACATCTTCTTGGTGAGCGTGGTCACCAGCACGCGCTCCCGCTTCACCACCCTCTCNCGTATCTCNGACATCAGGTCGTCGATCTGCCCCTCGGCGGGCCTTATCACGACGGCGGGGTCCACGAGCCCGGTGGGGCGGATCACCTGCTCGGCAACCCTCGTGCTCATCTGCATCTCGAAGTCCGCGGGCGTCGCGCTCACGAACACCACCTCGCCGACCTTGTCGAAGAACTCCTCGCGAGACAGTGGCCGGTTGTCGAGCGCGGAGGGCAGGCGGAACCCGTGNTCCACCAGGGTCTGCTTGCGCGAGCGGTCTCCGTTCAACATCCCCGAGAGCTGCGGGACGGTGATGTGCGACTCGTCGATGAAGGTCAGCATCCCGTCGGGGAAAAAATCGANCAGGGTGTACGGCGGCTCACCCTCTTTGCGCCCCGAAAGGTGACGTGAGTAGTTCTCGATGCCGTGGCAGTAGCCGGTCTCCCGCAACATCTCGAGGTCGTACATGGTCCGCATCCTCAGCCTCTGTTCCTCGAGCAGCTTGCCCCGGGAGCGCAACAGCTCGAGGCGCGCGTCCAGCTCCTCCTCTATGCCCTTGATCGCCGCCGCCAGCTGGCTCGACGGCGTGAGAAAGTGGGTCGCCGGCCAGACCACCGTGCGGTCCAGGTCCGCCAGCACTTCACCGGTCAGGGGGTCGACCTGGGTGATGCGCTCGACGGTGTCGCCGAACATGTCCACCCTGACCGCAGCCTCGTCCCAGTATGCGGGGTAGATGTCGATCACGTCCCCGCGCACGCGGAACTTGCCGCGGTCCGGGGCGATGTCGTTCCGCTCGTACCTGATGTCGACCAGCCGTCGCAGGATGTCCTCGCGCTCGTACTCCTTGCCGACCTCGATCATCACCATCCGGTTCAGGTACTCGTCGGGCGAGCCGAGCCCGTAGATGCATGAGACAGAAGCGACGATGATGACGTCCGGGCGGGAGAGCAGGGCGCTGGTGGCGCCGTGCCTCAGCCTGTCGATCTCGTCGTTGATGGACGAGTCCTTCTCGATGTAGGTGTCGGTGCTCGGAATGTAGGCCTCAGGCTGGTAGTAATCGTAGTAGCTCACGAAATACTCCACCGCGTTGTTCGGGAAGAAGTCCCTGAACTCCGAGTAGAGCTGCGCGGCGAGCGTCTTGTTCGGGGCAAGCACCAGCGTGGGCCTCTGCACCTCTTCGATCGCGCTCGCCATCGTGAACGTCTTCCCGGAACCCGTGACCCCGAGCAGGACCTGGTAGCGCTCGCAATCGTTCAGCCCCTCGACCAGGCTTGCTATTGCCTGCGGCTGGTCGCCCTGGGGGATGAACCGGGTCTCGAGCTTCAGTTTCGCCAAATGAGTCACCCCGTGAAGAGTATCGCAAGAAAAGGGAGTCCCGCGCCATGCAGGACCCTGGGCGCATGATTCTAACCTTCAGGCGCGGCGCCTTCAATGACAAAGGTCAGTGCCTTCCGGGCGCCGCTCGGCGAACATGAGGGCAGGAATCAGCGTCGATTTATCTAAAACGTAAGTCAGCCGGTATCCCGACCGATCGTCACGAGAGAACGCCCACGCCATGATGGAAAAAGCTTTCAGATGGGCCCTCTGCCTCCTGCTGCTGGCTGTGCTCGCGGGCGCCGGCTGTAGCGGGGGCACCGACCCTTCCGTCACCACGGTCAACGGTGTGAAGATGGTCGCGCGCGCCAACGGCCGCTATTTTCAGGTCTACAACAAGGGCGCCTGGAACTGGCACGTCGTCAAGGGCGCCAACATAGGCGCCTCGATGCCTGGGCACTGGTTCGGAGAGCTGGCGATACCGAAGAAGACCTACGCCCGATGGCTGGACCAGATAGGAAGCATGGGCGCCAACAACATCCTCGTCTACGCGCTCATCGACCCCGGCTTCTACCAGGCGCTGGTGGAATACAACCGAGCGCACCCTGACAGACGCATCTGGCTCATCCAGCAGGTGTGGCCCAACGATGAGAATGCGCCCGGCAACCTCTACCAGCCGGCCTACGCCAATGCTTACGAGAAGGAGATCGAGCTGGACGTCGACGCCTTGATGGGCAAGGCGAACATCGGAGAGCGGACCGGGCTGGCATGGGGCAAATATACCGTTAACGTGATGCCTTACGTCCTGGGCATGCTGATCGGCCGGGAGCTCCAGACCNCCGAGGTCAAGGCTACGGACGAGCAGAACCCGCAGAAGACCACCTTCCAGGGCCGTTTNGCGCAGACCACCCCGGTNGCCAGCCCNATGGAANCATGGGTCGCGGAGATGGCCGACACCCTCGCCGCGCGCATGCGCCACTACGGGTGGGATGCCCCGGTCGGATTCGTGAGCTGGCCCACGCTGGACCCGTTGGTCCATCCCACCGAGAACACTCCTGGATTCCCTAAGTCCCGTGAGGTCGACGACTCACAGGTGCTGGACCCGAGGCACCTGGGGCCCGGCCCCGAACAGGCCTCGGGCTTCTTCGGCATGTACCAGATCTACCCGTACTACCCGGAGTTCATGTACAGGCAGCCTTCTTATGCGCAGTACACCGACAGCCAGGGCGTGCTCCGCTACGGCGGGTACCTCAAGGAGTTCATGAGCGTGCTGCCGGAGTACCCCGCGCTGGTCGGGGAGTATGGACTGCCGACCTCCGTCAGCTGCGCTCACCAGCAGCCCGAGGGACTGAGCCAGGGAGACATCACCGAACAGGCGCAGGGCAAGGAGCTGGTCAGGCTGTACGAGGCGATACTGAGAGAAGGGTATGCCGGAGGGCTCGTCTTCGAGTGGGCGGACGAGTGGGCCAAGAGGAACTGGGTGACCATGTCTTACATGGTCCCGTTCGACCGGCACGTGCTCTGGCACAACGTGACCGACCCCGAGCAGTGCTTCGGCATCCTCACCTTTCTCTCTGGGAAGCAGGTGAAAGCCGCGAACATGAAGCAGGTGTGGAAGAACCCCTCAGCGGGCACGGCCANCGGGTCGATCAATGCGATGTACGCCGACTCCGACGAGGCTTTCCTCTACCTTGCGTTCGACGTCAAGGGCGCGGACAACCTNCTNCCTGAGAAGAACACCGGCATGACCCTCAACGTGGGNATCTCTACCCTGGGCAAGGGGCACGGGACCGTCAAGCTGCCGGTGGACGGGCTGCCTCTGCTGCCCCGGGGGGTCGAGTTGCTGCTACAGATAAACGGCCAGCAATCCCTGCTCCTCAACACGCCGGACTACAGCCGCGCCGCCTCGCATTTCTGGGCCGCGCCGTCAACCGACCCCACGTTCGAGCACGTGAAATACGTCACCAATCGCGAGCAGGTGGCACTGGACGGCACCTACTTCCCCACTATCGTGACCGACCAGAGCATCCTCAAATACGGTGTGTTCGACCGCTCCAGCCCCCAGTTCAACTCGCTGGGCAACTGGTACATCGACAAGCCGACCGGCCGCCTGCTGGTCCGGCTGCCCTGGGGGCTCATCAACGTGACCGACCCTTCGTCCAACCAGGTCATCTACGACACTTCGCGGCAGCTGCCTCCCGGTCCGGCCGGGATGCGCAACCTCGCGCTCGGCGAGCTGGGCACCATGAAGACTCCGGGCTTTCTCTTCTACGCGGCTACCAGCCTGTCCGGCAAGCTCAGTGACTACGGCCCGCGACAGGCGGGCTCGACCACCTTCGCCGGCAAAGTCTCGCCCTACACCTGGAGAGGGTGGGAGACCGCGACGACCCGGGAAGCTTTCAAGCAGAGCTATCCTTACCTGAAAGGTGTTTACACCGGCACGGCGGGCACGCAGGTGCCGCCCGCGCAGATGACAGGCCAGGCTCACTGAGAGGGGTCTTTGCCGCCTGCCGCCTGGGTGCCGGGGTATCCGACCCGGTCGACCTTCCCCCACGACGCGCGGCGCGTGTAGTAAGTCACGTAAGCCTTTGTCCGCCACCAGGCGGTCAGCTGCCTGTATCCCACGTTGTCCAGGACCGCGTAAGCGCCCATCTTCGCGAGCGACTTCAGCCTCGGGTAGCTCCTGAGCGCCACGCCCTGGAGAAGGATTCCCACCAGCGAGACCACGATCCCATAGAGCACGGCCACCGCGAGGAAGAGATAGAGGAACCTGACGTCCAACTGGTGCAGCAGCACCGCGAGCACGACCACCGCGTACCCGATGAGCTCCACCATGGGGCCGAGCATCTCAAAGAAGAAGTAGAACGGCATGGCGAACATGCCGACGATGCCGTACCTGGGGTTTAACATCATCTGTTCGTGCGCGCGCAGGGACTCGATCTGCCCGCGCTGCCACCTGTCGCGCTGCCTCGCTATCTGCCGCCAGTGGACCGGGACCTCCGTCCAGCAGACGGGGTCGGGGACGAAGTAGATGCGGTACTTGCGCTTGCGGGCACGGAGGTACTGGTGCATCTTCAAGACCAGGTCCATGTCCTCGCCCACGGTCTTGCGGGTGTACCCGCCCACCTCGATGACGGTGTCCCTGTCGAAGGCGCCGAACGCCCCGGGCACTATCAACAGGGCCTTGAGCGCCGCCCAGCCCATCCTGCCCCCGAGGAAGGCGCGAAGGTACTCTACGATCTGGACGTTGGCCCAGTACCCCCTGGGGAGCCTGACGTTGGTCACCTGGCTGCCCGTGACCTCGCACCCGTTGATGACCCTGATGACGCCGCCCGCTGCTACGGTCTCGCGCGGGTGCTCGAGAAAAGGCCTCGTGATCTTCAAGAGGGCGTCCTGCTCCAGCAGGGAGTCGGCGTCTACCGTGCACACTATGTCGCCCTTGCAGACATTGAGCCCGGCGTTGAGCGTATCTGCCTTACCCCCGTGGCCCTTCTCCATAACCACGAGGTTGTCGTGCATGGGCGAGACATAGACACCGGTGACGGGCTCGCTGGGGACTTTGGGCTCGACCACTTTCGTGATGCGCTGCAACTGATAGGCGTCTACCAGGTTCTGCAGCGTCGCGTCGCTCGAGCCGTCGCTGACCACGACGACCTCGAAGCGCGGATACCGTAGCGAGAGCGCCGCGCGCACCACCTCCACTATCACGGTGGCCTCGTTGAACGCGGGTATCACGACCGAGACCATCGGGGTCAGCGGGGAGCGGAACACCTCTTCCAGGTCCACGTTCCTGCTGCGGCGGACGTAATGCCTCGCCGAGAAGAAGGCCGCGGTGAACAGCGCGAGGTACGTGGTGTTCACTATGATGAAATACCCGAACACCACCAGGTTCACGGTCACGATGATCATGCCGATCCACGCGTTCGTCGTTATCATGGCTTTGAAGTCTCCATTCCATGGGCGCCCCGCACCTGCCCGGTGCCGAGCACCTCCGCGGCCACGTCGCGCTCGCTGTCCTCCTCCGCCGTAAGCCCGTCGCGGAGGGCGTCATGACCCGGCTCCCCCATCTTGGTCAGGGCGATCGCGCAGCTCATCTTCACCTGCAGTTCGCCGTCGCGGAGGCCTTCCCGCAGCTGCGGTATCGCGCGCTCGTACTGCATCCTCCCGAGGGCCGCCGCGGCCTCAGACCTGACGGAGCCGGATGTATCGTCCAGGGCGGAAGCCAGCGAATCGCAGGCGCTGACGTCGTCGATCGAACCCAGTGCAGCCGCGGCAGCCGCCCTGATCGATTCGTCGGGGTGGTTCATGTACCTCAACAAGGCTGGCACGCTCTGCGTGTCCTTCATCGCTCCTGCCAGCTCGACGAGGAGCCTCAACCACCCGAGGTCCTCCTGCGGAACGTCCAGCTGCTCCCTGATGAGCGGCGCGAAGGCCCGCCTCTTCTCGAGCACGACTTCGGCCACCCTGACGTTCTCCGGACGTCCATGCGAAGACAGGTAGCGCATCATTCCGGTTATTGCTTCGGGTGTCCCTATGTGCGAAAGGGCGTTCAGGCTCGCAAACGCCACGTCAGGGTCTCTCGAGCGAAGGGTCTTCAACAGGTACGGGGCCGATCTCTCCGACTGCATGGTGCCAAGATGAAAGGCCGCTTCGGCCTTCTTGATGCTGCGGCCGTGCTGGAGGTTGGCGATGTCTTCATCGACATATCCGAGTTTCTCGAACAGGTAGGTCAAGAGCTCCATCTCAGGCCCCTTTACGAGGCGCGCGTTCTCCAGGAGGACCTCTTCCCGCGTCCTCCTGTTGCGGGCCGGCACCAGGTGCTCCAGCTCGTAGAGGACCTCTTTCGGCTCCCTGTCATCGGTCAGCAGGTCGGCGACCAGCGGCCGCATCTGGCTGAGCGTCTCGTCTTTCCTCCTGCGCTTCCTTCCCGTCGTCGCCCGCATGACGACCAGAACCGCGCTCATGCCGACGACCATGAAGAACAGGACCACGATGGCGGATGAAACGATGTCTACGAGATGTATCGCCAGGGGCAGATGGAGCGCGGACATGGGTATCACTTGTGGCCGTTGTTCAACGCCGCTTTGACGCGGGCCGCGAGCTCGGCAGGACTGAACGGCTTCGTGATGTAGTCCGCCGCACCGAGGTCGAACCCCTTCAGCATGTCGTCCTCCATCTCGCGCGCCGTAAGCATGATAGCGGGGATGTGCTTCGTATCGGGTGATTCTTTTATCGCGCGCAGGACCTGGAAGCCGTTCATCACCGGCATCATCACGTCGAGCACGACGAGGTCCGGGCGGACGCTCATCACGAGATCGAGGGCTTGCTGCCCGTCCTCCCCCACGTGCACCGAATAGCCCATCTTCTCGAGCCTGTAGCGCACCAGGCTCGCGATCTGAGGATCGTCCTCGGCTAGGACGATCACAGATTTATCTTCCAAGGTCATTTCCTCCCTCGGTGCCGGGCGGCGTGCTACCGCCTCGTTTACACAACACAGATCCTATTCGTGAATGTGGGTACGGCTCTGCGGGTTTAAATTCGGTGTACTCGATCGAGTTCCTATGTGTGCGCTACCGGCGGGGGGTTATTACTGCCGCCACTTCGGCCTTGAGGTTGGCATCCCTGTCCCAGAGCCCCCAGTAAGCCCCGCACGCGCCTTCGCGTGAAGCCTTCCAGGGCTCGTCAAAAGCCTCGAAGTAGAAGTAGCCGACCCCGGCGGAGTTTGCCCACGAGGTGAAGTCGGCCAGGTAGGCGGCGGCGTTCTGCGGGCTGGGGACGGCGGCGCCCACGGTCTGCCCGGATGACGGCCACCCGGTCTCGACGATGACCTGCCTGCCGCCGGCGACCTGCTTCACGCGCCCGTAGCAGGATGCCACGTACGCGGCGGACTCCTCCGCGCTCATTCCCTCCCAGTAGGGGTAGATGTTCATCAGGATCACGTCGCACGCTGCTACCAGGTTGGGGTGGGACAGCCAGGCATCCCAGGAATCGCTGGTCCCGGTCGGTATCCCCGCTGCCTTTACCTGCTTGATGTAACCGATCAACTGGTCCTCCGGCAGGGCGTTGCCCAGCAGCACCTCGTCGCCCACGACCGCCATGTCTATCCGCCTGGCGCTGGCCTGCTTGATAAGGCCGGCGACCTCGCTCGCGTTGCGGGCCAGGTCCGTGTAGATATCGCAGCCGCCGGCGACGCGCATGCCGTTTGAACGCGCAAGCTCCGGCACCGTGTCCAACTCGCCCTCGGAGCCGAACGTCCTGACCCAGCAGCTGTACTTCGACACCCTGCCCAGCAGCGAGCTGATCTCGGCGCTCGACACGGCGCCGCCGGTGGTCGGGTCCACTGACAGGTAAGGGCTGAAACATACGCCGTAGAGGCTGTTGGATACCGGCGGTTTAGGCATCTGCCACCTGCTGCTGTCGAAGTACATGGGCCGCTCGACGACGACACCGGTCCCCTTCACGACCCTCACCCGTGACGCCACCTGGTAGTTCGGTCCGGCGTTCTCGTTGACGAAGACCGTGGTCCGCGAGTGCGCGCCGACATTCACGGTCCTGGCCGGGAGGGCGCCCAGCTCCTGTGTCAGGTAATCTATCTCCACGGTAGCGTCGGCGCCGGAGGTGTTCTGCAGGCAGAGCCACTCCTCGAAATACGCTCCGGTGAAACCTTCCGCGAAGAACTTCTGGGTCTCGCTCGACGGCGAGCCCAGGGCGCAGTGCGCTCCCTCGAATGCGAGCCCGCTGTGCTGGAAGCTGTAGTACATGGGCCGCTCGGCGAGGAAGCTGCTGGCCGAGGTCAGAAGGACGCTCACGTCCTTGTCGCGCCCCACCTCCCCAGGGACCAGGACTGTCAGGCGCTGCCTCGCGCTCACGACATAGCGCCGTGACACGGGGCCTCCCTGGCCACCTCCCAGCTGATAGGTCGCCTCGACCGTGATCGCGGAGGCGCCGGGGTTCTGCAGGGTCAGCCACTCGTCGAATCCCGGCCGCGTGGTACCCTCGGCGAAATACCAGCGCCCGGACAGCGCCTGCGCGCCCATCACGCAGTGGCCGCCTTCCCAGTGGGAGCCGTCACCGTTCACGTAGTCGAAATACATCGGCCGCTCGGCAACCACCGGGCTGTCCGCCTCGAGCGCCAGCGATGATTCCACCCCCGGCCCCAGCAGGTCGTTGACCTTGAAAGTGGCGCGCGAGCGGGGCCCGACCGAGCCGCGCTTGACGATCTCGCCGCTCGACCGGGTCTGGAACCTGAAGGTGAGTCCGGCGGCTGCCGCGCCCGGGTTCAGGACGCAAACGTACTCGTCGAAGGCGCCGCCCGTGTAGCCCTCGGCGAAGTACCACGTCTTCGAGGCGGCGGTCGCCGCGAACACGCAGTGGCCGCCCGGCCACCTGCCCTGGTAGTTGAAGTAGATCGGGCGCTCGACGACCAGGTCCCGCTGAAGCGACGTCAGCACGACAGACACCTCCCGGTCCTGGCCAACGGCGGCGTTGACGTCGACCGTGTACCGCGACATGGGTTTTATGGAGTAGGTCTGGAGCTGCGAGCCACCTCCTTTGAACATGAAGGTAGCGTCGATGCTGGCGGTCGTGCTCCCAGGGTTGGCGATGCACAGGTACTCCTGGAATCCGCTCCCGGTGTAGCCCTCGGCGAAGTACCAGGTGCCCGGCGCCGCTGAAGCCGTGGCCGCAATCGCCGCGCCCGGAATAAGGAGCGCCACGATAAATGCACAGAGGGTGCCCGCGACGACCGCCGCTGCGACGGCCGACCTCGTCCTCGGTTTCGGTAGAAGCATGCGCTTAAGCAAGGTCACAGCATACCTCGAAGCACTTTCAGGAAATTCGCGCGCGGCCGGGCCCGGACCGTTTCCCGTTATTGCGCTGACACAGAATCTGACTCTGGCACTATTTATATCGGCCGGAAGGCGGCATTCTCTTGAGCTGAGCTAGCAGAATCGGGCTCGTCAGGGGGCCGCCAGCCCCTGTTTGACCCTCACTGGCATAACTGGTAACTTGAGTGACATGACCGACTCCAAGAACTGCTGGGACATCAAGAAGTGCTCCGCCGCACAGTATCTGAACTGCAAGGCCTATCTTGAGAACAAGAAGTGCTGGGAGATCTCCAACCCGCGAGGCTCGCGCAGCTTGATGCTGTGCCTTCAGATGGGCTGCCCGGTCTACGAGCTCTACATGGACGAGATCGACAAGGAGATAGAGTACAGGCTGCGCATGATGTTCCCGTTCCTCGCCAGCATCGAAGAAGGCTCCAAGCCCACTCAGGAATAGGCGGTCGCCGCGCGCCGCGCGATCTCTTGCCAGAGCTCCTGCACCCTCAAGTGAAGGTCTTCGAGGGTCCCGTTGTTCTCGATGACGATGTCTGCCATCTCCACGCGCTTTGGATCCGGCACCTGGCTTGCGATGCGGCTGCGCGCCTCGTCCTCGATCATCTTCCGCGACTCGACGAGCCTCTTCACCCGCGCATCCTCATCGGCGGTCAGCACGACCAGGACGTCGAAGACTCCGGAGACGCCGGTGTCCACGATCAGGGCGGCGTCCAGGACCGCGGCGGGCACCTTGCCGCCTCCGAGTCCGTCAGCGTAGGAGGTGACGCGCTTCACCATCTCGGAGAAGATCGCGGGGTGCGTGATGCTGTTCAGGAGCTGGAGCCTGTCGGGCTTTCCGAAGACGAGCGCCGCGAGAGCCGCGCGGTCGATGTCTCCCCGAGAGTCGAGGATTCTGTCGCCGAACTCCTGCACGAGCTTCTGGTGGGTGGGAGTGCCGGAAAGGACCACTTCGCGCGCCACCTGATCGGCGTCGACCACGAATGCGCCGAGCCGGAGCAGCTCCCGGTCGACTTCGGTCTTCCCGGAGGCGATGCCTCCTGTCAGGCCGACGATGGTGAGCCGCTCGCCAGCGGGCCCCCACACCTCAGGATGGCCCAAACCTACTCCTGCTGCCCTTTGCGCTTCATGTCGGCAAGTATGGATTCGAGCGACCCGTCTTCGCCCGCTCCTTCGCGAAGGCTCTCTTCGGCCTCGACCTCACCGGCTTCGACCGGCTCCGGCTCCTCCGATGCCTCCGCCACCTCTTCCGCGGTGGGCTCTATCGCTTCTACCGCCTCGGCAACCGCCTCGAGCTCTTCAGCCGCCTCCTCTATCGCCTCCGCTACCACGGCTTCGACGACTGCCTCCTCGACTGCTTCCTCGACTGCTTCCTCGATAGCCTCTTCGACGATCTCTTCAACGATGGCTTCCTCGATAGCCTCTTCGACGATCTCTTCAACGATAGCTTCCTCGATAGCCTCTTCAACGATGGCTTCCTCGACGGCTTCCTCGACGGCCTCCGCCTCGGCCTCCGCGTAGGCAGCCCTAGCGATTTCGAGCTCACCGCCCTGTTCCGCCGCAGTGACCTCCGCCTCGATGTTCTCGACCTCAGCCGCGATCTCAGCCGCTTCGGAGGCGATATCCGCCATCGCTACAGGAGGCTCGGCCGGCTCGGTGTCCGCTGCCTCCGAAATGCTCTCCTCAAACTCTTCGGCGTCCACGAGCTCGGGCTCGCCGGCAGCCTCATCCTCGTAGCGGTATTCGACCTCGCCAGGCGCGGAGAGCTGCTTGAGGCTCAGCGATATCCGACGGCGGTCGAGGTCGATGTCGATTATCTTNGCGTCCACCTCTTCGCCGACGGACACGACCTCTTCGGGGAACTCGATGTGCTCCCAGGCGAGCTCGGATATATGGACGAGCCCTTCCACGCCCGGCGCTATCTCGACGAAGGCCCCGAACGGCACCAGCTTCGTGACCTTGCCGTGTACAGTCGACCCTGCCGGCTTCTCCTTGGCGAGCTTCTCCCAGGGGTCCTCCTGCGCCTTCTTCAACGACAGCGAGACCCGCTCGCGCTCGAGGTCCACGTCCAGTATCTCGACGGTGACCTCGTCCCCTACGGCGAGCACTTCGGAAGGATGGTCGACGTGGCTCCAGGACAGTTCCGAGATGTGGATCAGCCCGTCCACCCCGCCGAGGTCGACGAACGCGCCGAAGTTCACGATGCTCGACACGGTGCCGGTATGCTTCGAGCCCTTCTCCAGGCTCTCCAGGAACTCCTTGCGCTCGGTCGACTTCTGCTTCTCCAGGTACGCCCGGCGCGACAGGACCACGTTGTTCCTGTTCTTGTCGAGCTCGATTATCTTGGCCTCCAGCGATTGTCCCAGGAACTGGCTGAGGTCTTTCACACGCCTCATGTCCACCAGCGACGCCGGCAGGAACCCGCGCAGGCCGATGTCCAGGATGAGGCCTCCCTTGACGACCTCGATGACCTCACCCTCGACTATGCCGTCCTCGTCCTTGATCCGCTCGATGTTGCCCCAGGCACGCTCGTACTGGGCCCTCTTCTTGGAGAGGATGAGGCGGCCTTCCTTGTCCTCCTTCTGGAGGACGAGCGCCTCNAGTTCATCTCCGGGCTGGACTATCTCCGCCGGCTTGACGTCGTACCGGATCGACAGCTCNCGCGCCGGTATCACGCCTTCCGATTTGTATCCTATGTCGAGGAGGACCTCCTCCTTGTCGACCCTCACCACCGTCCCGTGCACGATGTCGCCTTCGTTGAATATCTTGATAGTGCCATCGTAGTCGGGCACTTTCTGGCTCTCCTCTGGCGGCAGTCCGAGGCTCGCCAGCGACTCCCTTGCCTCGGCGCCGGTCAAAAGGCTCTCTTCGTCTTCGTCCATCTCCCTTGCGTCCGTCTCCGCAGGTTGCGCAGTCTCTTCCATCGGTGTCTCGTCGGCGTTTGCAGCGTCGTCAGTGGTGTTCAGGTCCTCGTCTGTCATCGTTGTTTTTCCTTCCAATAGCCGGTACGTACGCTATATAGAAACACATACCTTTTGACCTCGCAAGTTGGCCGCGCGCGGCCTCTCGCGGCCGGTCGGCGGGTGGGTGCAGGGTGCGGCTCTCGGGCTCGTCACGCATGGCGTCATGGGATCATTGCTTGGCCTGGCCCCAGTTCTCGTAGACGCCGATGTCGACCTTGAGCGGCACAAGCATGTCAACGGCGCCCATCATCCTCTCCCGGACGAGGCCCCTCAGTTCTTCGACTTCATCGGGGGCCGCGTCGAATATGAGCTCGTCGTGTATCTGCAGGGTCATTCGCGAGCGCAGTCCCCCCTCCGCCACCGCGGCTGCCGCGTCGACCATCGCCTTCTTGATTATGTCGGCCGCCGTGCCCTGCAGAGGCGTGTTGATCGCCAGCCGCTCGCCGAGCTCCCTGGTCTGCCTGTTGGGGCTCGCCAGCTCGGGGATGAAGCGCCTGCGGCCGAGCAGCGTCACCCCGTAGCCCCTCCTCGTGGCTTCTTCGATGCAATCGTCGCGGTATCTGGCGACCCCGGAGTATGTGGCGAAGTAGGTGTCGATGTAGGCGGTGGCGTCCTCCATGCTTATCCCCAGCCGCGACGACAGCCCGTAGTACCCCATGCCGTAGACAACCCCGAAGTTGACGACCTTAGCCATGCGCCTCATCTCGCCGGTGACCTCCTCGGCGGGCACCCCGAACACCAGGGACGCGGTCTCGCTGTGTATGTCCGCGTCCCGCTCGAAGGCTGCCAGCAGAAGCCCGTCGCGGGACATGTGCGCGAGCACGCGCAGCTCGATCTGCGAGTAGTCCGCGACCAGCATCTTCCAGCCCGGCTCCCCTGGGATGAAAGCCTCGCGGATCTTTCGCCCGACTTCGGTACGGACCGGGATGTTCTGCACGTTGGGGTTGCTGGACGAGATCCGACCGGTGGCCGTGGCGGTCTGGTTGAACAGCGAGTGCACCCTTCCTGTCGACTCGCACACCAGCGCCGGCAGCACGTCGAAATACGTCGACTTCAGCTTCGAGTACTCCCTGTACTCGATCACCTTGGCGGCGATCTCGTGCGAATCGCGAAGCGCCTCGAGCACCGACACGTCTGTGGAGTAGCCCGTCTTGGTCTTCTTCTGCGCAGGCAGGCCCAGCTCGTCGAACAGGACCTGGGCGAGCTGCCGCGTCGAGCCTATCTTGAACTCGTGGCCGGCCAGCGCGTAGATGTCCTGCTCCAGGCTGCCCAGGATGCCGGCGGCTTCTTCAGAGAGCGACCGCAGCGCCCCGGCGTCCAGCGCAACCCCCGTCTCTTCCATCTCTTTGAGCACGAACGCGAGCGGCAGCTCCACCTCTTCGAGAAGGCTCCTCATCCCGAGGGCGTGGAGCTTCTCTTCAAGGACCGGCTTCAGGTGATAGACCCTGCCTGCGTCGGTGGCGGCCTTCACGTCTTCCTCGTGATACCAGTCGCTGTCCGGCTCGTCCAGGAGAGACGGCTGGACACCGCGTTCGCGCCATTCCTCGTGCCCGGCCACCGTCACCGACCCGCCCAGGTTCCTCTCCCAGATGTCCCAGAGGTGGTACGTCCCGAGCGACGGGTTCTCCAGGTAAGCCGCGAGCACCGTGTCGAAAGAGACGCTCCTTGCGACGATCGCTTCTTTGTCGAGCGCCTCGAGGGTCGCCTTCGCGTCGTGAAACCATTTCTCGACGCCCTCCGACTCCACGAGAGCCCGTGCTGTGCCGAACGCCCCGCCGTCATCCGGCCGGGCGACCATTACGCTCTTCGCGGTGGCGAGCGCCAGGGCGACCAGCCTCACTTCGCAGAAGCCCGAACCACTGAGGATGGAGGACACCCCCACGGCCCCGGCCTCTTCCGCCTCGCGCGCGAAAGATGCCAGCGCGCTCATGTCGGACGGATCGACCATCGCATATTCGATCGACTCCCCATGGGCCTCGGCGCCCTCCGGCAACTGGGTGCCGTACATCTCCATGAAGCGCTTGGCCAGCGTCTTGAACTCCAGGGCGGAGAGGTAGTCCAGCACCTCGTGCTTATCCCAATCGGCAAACGAGACCTTCGTGATATCGAGTTCGATGGGCACGTCGGTATCGAGCCGGGAGAGCTTCCTCGAGAGGAACGCGATGTCCCGGTTCTCCTCGAGAGCGCTCTTCCTCTTCGCGCCGGTTATCTCCCCCAGGTGCTCGTAGAGCCCCTCGAGCGAACCGTACTGGCTTATCAAGGCCGAGGCCCCTTTCTCGCCGATGCCGGGGACCCCGGGGATGTTGTCGGAGGCGTCGCCCTTGAGGCCGGCCACGTCAGGAAGCTGCCCGGGGGTGACACCGTACTTCTGGACCACAGCCTCCGGGTCGAACGAGACCGTCTCGGTGATACCCTTGCCGGTCATCACCACCCTGACGCCGGGCCGGACCAACTGGAGCGTGTCGCGGTCGCCGGTGACGATCACAGCCTCGTCTCCCAGCTCGGCGGCCCTGAGAGCGATCGTCGCGAGCACGTCGTCGGCCTCGTGGCCCGTTACCGTGACGATCGGTATCCTCATGTGGCCCAGAAGGTGCTCGATCATCTCGATCTGTCCGCGCAGCTCGTCGGGCATGGTCGGCCGGTGCGCTTTGTATTCGGGGAACTCGTGGGTCCTCTTCAGTTCGGAGCGAGGGCCGTCAAGGGCGACGACGACCGCGTCGGGCTTCTCCTCGTCGAGGACTTTCAAGAGCATGCTGGTGAAGCCGTAGAGGGCATTGGTCGGTTGGCCCCCGGTCGTGGTCATGGTCGCGGGCAGCGCGAAGAAAGCCCTGTAGGCAAGGCTGTGGCCGTCCAGCAGCAGTACTTTTCTTTCAGCCAAACCGCGCGCCTCTCTATCGCGTCCGCTTCTTCAGCTTCTGGATTCGCCCCCGGCTCACACGAACCTTGATGCTCCGGACGGGCAGTGTGTCACGCACAGGCCGCATCCGTAGCACCTGCCGACCCGAGCTTTACCGTCCTCACCGACAGTCCTCTCCTCGAACGGGCACACCTCGACACAGCGGCCGCAGCCTTCACAGCCCGCAGCATGCACATACGACCTCATCAGGCCCCTGTGAAACGGGTAACGATCCGTGCCGTAGTGCGCCCGGGACAGCAAGGGCAGGCAGCCGTCCGAGCAGCAGTTGCAGATGACGAAGTAGCTGCCGCCGCTCCCGGTGTCGAGGTGAGCATACGCTATCTGCGCGAGCCCCCTCCGGTGGCAATCGTTACAGAGGGAGAGCGCCTCGTCCACACTGATCTCCCGGTAATCTTCGGGAAAGAGACCGGTCCAGACCCCAAAGCCCGTCCGGATGACTATGTCGGTCTCCAGCGGATGGGAGCAGCCGGCGTGGGCCAGCCTGCAGCGGCAGGGCCCGACCGCTACCCGCGAGCCTTGCTTGAGGAATCCTTCGAGCTCGACCGGCGACAGCGGCGTTCCGGCTATGCCCCACTTCGCGGACGGGTAGGCGAGCGTCCAGTAGACGAGCTCGCTCACGGCGCGATGACGCATCGCCCGGCTGGAAAGCAGCCGGTAGAGTATCGAAAGGAGTCGCACCTCGTGGCGGGCATACAGCCCCAGGATGAAGAGCCTGGTCGGGCTTTCCTCTCCGGCTGTGATGTGTGCAAGCATTGGCGCTCCGTGACGGGTATTCCAGTTGCTATAATATCCCATGATGTGCCGAAGTGGCGGAATGGTAGACGCGCTGGTCTCAAAAACCAGTGGGGTGACACCCCGTCCCGGTTCGAGTCCGGGCTTCGGCACCAGCACTCGTTCAACGACTCTCCAGCACCCTGCCACAGACGGACACTTACCGCGAGTGGGCGCAATGAAGAACGTTCACGGTTGGCGGGCCTGAGACGGGGTGGGCTATTTCTTCGCCGGAGCGGCAGGCTTTTCGATCGGCCTTGCGATGTAGATGGCGATGAGCCCGAAGACAGGTAAGAAGAAGCCGATGATGAACCACCACTGCATGCTCCGGCCTTTGCGGGCCGCGACGGCCCCGGCCCAGGTGCCGAAGATGATCGCAAGCACCAGCGCGCCGAACATCAAATAGGTCCAGCCGCTGGACCAGGCTATAAGTGGTTGTCTCGCTACAAGCGACAGGAGCATCTGCTCTTACCTCCATACGTACGTGTACACGACAGCCAGATGATACCAGATAACGGCTCGGCCGGACATCTTCATCCGGCCCGGAACATCAGCCTTTGCGCCGCTCTTTTCTCAGTCGCCGCGCTTCNTTCTTCANGGTGCGCCGCGAGACGACGTGCTCCTCGTGCCNATAGTCGCGCGCCAGCGGGGGCGGCTCGTGAGGTTCCTGGCCGGAACGGACACCGTACTGGCCGATGTCTACGGGAGTCGCGGCTCCCTTCGCGGGCGTGGGAGGTTCAGGCATCTGCTCGCCGGTCCGCACCCCATAGCTGCCGACGTCAACGGGACCTCCCGAAGGTTGCCGGGTGAACTCATCGGGATGAATGACGGGCGCGCCCTCTCCGAAGCTGGAGGGGTACTTGCTCTTGAAGCCTTCATCGAACGCGGGTGACTGCGCCGTGTACTCCGCGCACTCGAAGCCTGCCGTCGACATGCAGAGGTTGCAGTATTCGGCGTGGTCCGGGTTCTCCGCGCCACAAGCGGGGCACTTCATCGTCAAAGCGTTCTGACCTCCTGAGCGTCCGCTCACCGCGGCTCACGACACGACCCTCTCCGGCTGCTGCCTCGCCGGGCCAGGAGCGGGCCGAAGCGCCGCTCCCCTGCAGCGCCGGTTTTCCGCGTCCCGGCCCTACGAGACATTATTCTGAAGCGCCCTGCGATTTACCTTTGCGCATCAGTCCTTGAGGTTGCCCGAGACGTACTCTTCGTATCCGCCCAGGTCCAGCAGGCCGTGCCCGCTGAGGTTGAACAGGATGTTCCTGGACTCACCCGACTCCTTGCACTTCAAGGCCTCGTCGATCGCGCACTTCGCCGCATGCGCCGACTCGGGGGCGATTATCATGCCCTCCGTCCGCGCGAAGAGCATCGCGGCCTCGAAGACCGCGGTCTGCGGGTAGGCGATAGGATCGATGTAGCCCTGGTTCACCAGCATCGACAGTATCGGGGCGTCCCCGTGATAGCGCAGGCCCCCGGCGTGGATCGGCGATGGCACGAACTTGTGCCCCAGGGTGTACATCTTGACGATGGGGGCGAGCTCGGCCTCGTCGCCGAAGTCGTACTCGTACTTGCCCTTGGTGAGGGTCGGGCACGACACCGGCTCGACCGCCAGTATGGTGAGGTCCTTGCCATCAAACTTGTCCTTCATGAACGGGAAAGCTATCCCCGAGGCGTTGCTCCCGCCGCCGACGCAGCCGATGATCGTGTCAGGGTACTCCCCGAGCTTCTCCATCTGCGCTTTGGCCTCCAGGCCGATCACGGTCTGGTGCATGCAGACGTGGTTGAGCACGCTGCCCAGGGAGTATCTGGCGTCGGGGTCGGTCGCCGCCAACTCCACTGCCTCGCTGATGGCGATGCCGAGGCTGCCCGGGCAGTCCGGGTCTTCCGCGAGCACCGCCCTGCCTGAGTTGGTCAGCTCTGACGGGCTCGGGTTTACCTCCGCTCCCCACACGTGCATCATGGCGCGCCGGTATGGCTTCTGGTCGTACGAGATCCTCACCATGAACACCTTGAGGTCGAGGCCGAAGAACTTGCAGCCGAGCGCGAGCGCGCTTCCCCACTGGCCGGCACCGGTCTCCGTGCAGATCCGCTTCACGCCCTCCGCCTTGTTGTAGTAGGCCTGGGCGATCGCCGTGTTCGGCTTGTGGCTGCCCGCCATGCTCACGCTCTCGTCCTTGTAGAAGATCTTTGCGGGCGTGTCGAGCGCCTCCTCGAGCCTGTAGGCGCGGTGCAGCGGAGTGGGCCTGAAGAGCTTGTAGACCTCGATGACCTCATCGGGTATCTCGATGTAGCGCTCCTGGCTCATCTCCTGTTTGATGAGCTCCATCGGGAATAGTGGCGCGAGGTCCTCAGGGCCCAGCGGCTCCCTTGTCCCCGGGTGGAGCGGCGGCGGCAGGGGCTCGGGGAGATCCGCCTGGATGTTGTACCACGACGTCGGGATCTCGTTCTCCGCCAGAGTCACCCTATATGGACCTTCCTTGGATGGCATCGTCGTCTCCTTTCCTTGTCGATACAATGCCTCTAAAAAAAACCCGGTCCGCGACCGGGGATTTTCCCACTAAATAAGCCGCGGGCTCTCAAGTCCCACGGCCTGTTCTTTTTTCACGGCAACGTGGAACCCTTTAGGAGCCCCACCACCAGTTGTTCAGTTCGCTGCGCGCTGCCTTCTTCTTCATAGTGAGGTGCATGTTACCCGAAATGCCCGGGGCATGCAAGCGGGTGTCAATGGATGATCCCCCTGTCCGCGAGCAGCCCCGTGATCTCGTCCGCGACCTCGGCGACTGTCTTGTCCGTGGTGTCTATCGCGACCGCGTCTGGAGCCGGCCTCAAGGGGCTGACCGCCCGAGACGAATCGATCGTGTCACGCTTCCTGATCTCCGAGGCGACCTGCTCGCGGGTCACGTCGATGCCTTTTTCCCGCATCTCGGCCAGGCGGCGGCGGGCACGCTCCGCCTGAGAGGCCTCCAGGAATATCTTGAGCGGCGCGTCCGGCAGGACCGTGGTGCCTATGTCCCTGCCCTCCACGACGGCGCCCCTCCCTTCTACAAGGCACCTCTGCAGCCTGACCATCTCGCAGCGCACGACTGCCGCCGCCGACACCGGCGAAACGGCGTCACCGACCTCCGGGGAGCGGATCTGTTCAGTTACCTCTCGCTCATCGATGAACACGCGCAGGGTCTCCCCGTCGCTCAGCTCGAGCCTGAAAGAGGCGCCGACCTCGACGGCGACCTCCCCGAGAGCCGCCTCGTCGTCAACGGGCATGCCCCTCTCGAGAGCGAGCAGCGTGACCGCTCGATACATCGACCCGCTGTCCACCAGGGCAAGCCCTAACTGGCGCGCAAGGGTGAGCGCCACCGTGCTCTTGCCGGACGCGGCGGGCCCGTCAATCGCTATCAGGATCTGGTCTCTGCTCTCGCCGGCGCTCATGGTCACTCTTCCGTTCCGAGGCGCTCGAGCGCCTTTTCGAAACCCGGGTACGATATCCGGGTCCACTCCCAGCCGTCGACCACGGTCTCGCCCCCGGCAGCCAGGCCGGCAACAGCCAGCATCATGGCGATCCTGTGGTCCGAGCAGCCGGAGACGCTGGTGCCGTGCAACCGCGCCGGGCCCTGGAGAGTCATGCCGTCAGCAGTCTCCTCTGCCACGGCCCCCATGGCGCGAAGTCCCGCCACGGCCCCGCTTATCCGGTCCGACTCTTTGTGCCTCAACTCGTCCGCGCCTGTGATCACCGTCTTTCCTTCAGCAGCGGTAGCGAGGAGCGCCAGCAGCGTCACCTCGTCGATCGCCGCCGCGACGTCGCCCGGCGAGACCTCGATTCCCCGGAGGGCGGAGTGGCGCACATTGATGTCGCCGACCGGCTCGCCCGAATCTGACACGCCCGAGGTGACTACGTCGCCACCCATCCTCCGCACCAGTTCCAGGAACGCGGTCCGGGTAGGGTTCAGGCCAACGCCACGGAGGGTGAGCCGGGAGCCCGGGCAGATGAGCGCAGCGGTGATGAAGAAGGCAGCCGAGGAAAAGTCGCCGGGCACCTCGATGTCAAGAGCCTCCGGGATGCCGGGCTCGAGGCGCACCGAGAGCCCCTCCGCCCTTATTACAATGCCTGCTCTGGCAAGCATCCGTTCGGTGTGGTCGCGGGTCGGCGTCGGCTCGCGCACTATCGTTGCGCCTCGCGCCCCCAGCCCCGCCAGCAGGACCGCCGACTTCACCTGGGCGCTCGCAACGGGCGTCGAGTATTCGATGCCCGTGAGTGGGCCACCCCTTACGCGAAGCGGAGGGCGCCCGCCTTCGCCGGACGCCTCGACGGTTGCCCCCATCAGCGCAAGGGGAGCTATGATCCTCGCCATCGGGCGCCTCATGAGGCTCTCGTCGCCACGGAAGGTGACGTCCACGGGATAAGGCGCTACCGACCCCGCCAGCAGCCGCATCGTCGTGCCGGAGTTCCCACAGTCGATCTCTCCGGGCGGCTGAGCGAAGCCCCGGCCCCCGGTCCCTTCGATCCGCAGGAGTCCGGCAGCGCGCCCGATGTCGACTCCAAGCCCTGAAAGTGCCTTGAGCGTGCTCGCGCAGTCGGCCCCGTCACTGAAGTTGGAGACGGTGGTGGTGCCGGACGCGAGCGCCCCGACCACGGCCGCGCGGTGGGAGATCGATTTGTCGCCGGGGACCGTCACCTCACCCGTGAGCGCTCCCGTCCCGCCAAACCTCGCCCGCACCTTCAGGCCTTTCCGAGCGATGCCCGGTAACCCAGGCTCTCGAGGTGGGCCGCGGCCTCTGCCGCCCTGTCCTCGCCCAGGACGTTCAGCGTCAGGATGCCGGTCTCGCCCTCGAGCGGATGGACGATGCCGATATCCTCGATATTGACGCCGAGCCCGCCCACCGCGGTGGTGATCCGGCTTATCACCCCGGGCTCGTCGGGCACCGGCAGTGACACGGCGAACATCTCCGTTATCTCCGCTCCGGCCTTCAGTGAGAGCTCCTCGCGGGCCGCCCGGGCATCCACGAAGATCTCCCGCAGAGCCTCTGTGTCGCCCCTTGCGAGGGCTTCTTTGAGTCCCTGCAGGCTCTGCTGGTAGTCCCCCAGCTTCTCGATGATAAAGGCGCGGTTCTCGGTGACGATGTCGAGCCAGACGTCGGGGTTGCTGGCCGCGATCCTGGTCATGTCCCGGAAGCCCCCCGCGGCCACGCTGTAGATGCTCTTCATCCGCTCGCGCTCGCGCGCCGCCATCTCCATGAGCAGCAGCGAGAGCAGGTGGGGCACGTGGCTCACGGTCGCCATAGCCCTGTCGTGTGACTCCGGGTCCATCGAGATCACCCTCGCGCCCATCTCCTTGAGCAGCGCGTGGATGCGCTGGTAGGCGGTGGCGTCGGTATTCTCGTTCGGGGTGAGGATGTAATAGCGGTCGCGGAAGAGGTCGGCCCGCGCGAAGTGGACGCCCGACTGTTCCGAGCCGGTCATGGGGTGGCCGCTGACATACAGGGCGCCCGGTGGCAGGGCTTCCTGGATCGCCTGCATCACGCCCATTTTCGCGGAGGCAATGTCAGAGACGACAACGCCGTCCTCCAGCGCGGGAGCGGCTGCCTCCAACGAAGAGACCATGGCGCTTATCGGGGTGGCGATGAATACGACCTGGGCGCCGGACGCGGCCTCGGCCGCGGTCTCGGCAATGGTATCGGCGATACGCAGCTCGCGCGCGGCATCCCTGACCTCAATAGAGGCGTCGAACGCGGCCACTTCGCCGACGCCATCGTAGTCCTTGAGCGCGAGGGCCAGCGAGCCTCCCATGAGGCCGGTGCCTATCACGGCGATTTTCTTGACCATCGGGACACCTTGGTTCTCGACGGGCTGTCGGCCCGATCACATCTTCCTGCCGAGCGCCGGCGCGAGCGCCCTCAGTTCGTCCATCAGGCGGCCGAACTCGTCGAGGGCCAGCGACTGGGGCCCGTCACAGAGCGCGGCCCCGGGGTCGGGGTGCACCTCGATCATCACGCCGTCGGCCCCCACGGCCAGGGCGCCCTTGGAGAGCGGCCCGATCAGCTCGTGCTTGCCGGTGGCGTGGCTCGGGTCGACTATTATCGGCAGGTGGCTCACGGTCTTGACGATTGGCACGGAGCTGAGGTCCAGCGTGTTGCGCGTCGCGGTCTCGAAGGTGCGTATCCCGCGCTCGCAGAGGACCACGTTCGAGTTGCCTCCCCGGACGACGTACTCTGCCGCCATCAGCATCTCCTCTATCGTGTTGGAGAGGCCCCGCTTGAGCATGACCGGCTTGTGCATCTCGCCCGCTTCCTTGAGCAGCAGGAAGTTCTGCATGTTGCGGGCGCCGATCTGGATCATGTCCGCGTATTCTGACACCAGCTCCAGGTGCCGGACGTCGACCACCTCGGTCACAACCGGCAACCCTGTCACGTCTCGCGCTTCGGCAAGCAGCTTCAGCCCTTCGGCCCCGAGCCCCTGGAAAGAGTAAGGGGAAGTCCTGGGCTTGAAGGCGCCACCCCTGAGGATCTGGGCGCCGGCGTCCCTGGCGGCGTTCGCGGCGGCGAGCAACTGGTCCTTGCTCTCGACCGCGCACGGCCCGGCGATGACCACGAATTCGTCACCGCCCAGCTCAACCGGGCCCACCTTTACGACCGTGCTTGCCGGGTGGAACTCACGGCTCACGAGCTTGTACGGCTTCATTATCGGGACGACGCTGTCCACCCCGTCGAACGCTTCGAAGGGGATCTGCGAGATCCTCTCGCGGTCGCCGATCGCCCCGATTATGGTCTTGAACTCACCGCGGGAGAGGTGGGCTTCCGCTCCGACCTCATGCAGCTTCTCGATGACGCCCTGCACCTGCGCCTCGCTTGCCCCGTCCCGCATGACGATCATCATCGCCGGTCACCCTCTCAAAGATCGATATTCCTTGCCCGGGCGCGTCCCGGGCCGATGCTGGTGATAAGAAAAAGAAAGGCCTCTGCTCTGCTCACTCCGGCAGGTCCGTGCGCAACTGACGCGCCTCTTTCAGATACACGTGCCTCAGCTGCTCCCGCGCCTTGTCGGAGTTCATCAGCATCATCGCCCTGATCGTGCGGGGCAGAGCGCCTTCCACGTCCAGCTCCCTCGCGCATATCACCGGGATGTGGGAGAGCCCGAGCTTGCGGACGGCCGCGGCCGGGAACTCGGCTATAAGGTCCTTGGTGGAGGTGAAGAGGATGAAGACCACGTCGTCGGTGCCCACGTCGTTGCGGTCGAGCATCTCCTCCAGCAGCTCCGTCGTCACCTCGACGATCTCTTCCTTGGTGTCGGCCTCAGCCGTCACCGCGCCGCGCAATGCCCTGACCCTCATTGGCCCTCCTTAACCTTTCCCCAGTCCTCGAGCCCCGTCTGCCCGTAGAGCTCGCGCACCTCCGCGCCCGTGAGCTCCCTCGACTCTCCGGGCTTCAGCCTTCCGAGCCCCAGAGATCCTATACGCACCCTGTTCAGCGACACCACCCGATAGGAGAGGTGCTCGAACGTCCGCCTGATCTGCCTCTTCCTGCCCGCGTGTATCACCAGGTCTACCTGTGCCATGCGGCCGCTGGTCCCCACGACGGAAGCCTTTGCCGCTCCTGTTTCTCCGTCCTCGAGCCGCACTCCTTTTCGCAGCCGCGCAATATCTTCCGGGCGCGGCACCGGCTCCACCTCGACCATGTATTCACGCGGCACTCCGTACCGCGGGTGCATCAACCTGTTGGCGAGGAAGCCGTCGTTCGTTAAGAGTATAAGCCCGGTCGAATCCATGTCCAGCCTGCCCACCGGGAACAGCCGCAGCCCTCTGCTCGCATCGAGGGGGATCTGATCGAGGACCGTCGGGCGCCCCTGCGGGTCCGTCGCGGTGCTCACGACGCCAGCGGGTTTGTTCAGCGCGAAATAGGCCAGCTCTCCCTCCGGCTCGACCGCGATCCCGTCGACTTCTATGGCGTCTCTGCCGGCGATCCCCCTGTCACCCAGGGAAGCCGTCTTCCCGTTCAGGGTCACCCTTCCCGCCAGGATCAGCGCTTCCGCCGCCCTCCTCGAGGCCACCCCCGCCCTCGCCAGGATCTTCTGTACCCTCTCGGGCTGGTTTTCCGACGTCACCCATGTCCTCCTCGAGCTCCCAGGAGAGGCTCCTCTTTATCTTCTCGATGGTCGCTTCATCAGGCGCGAACTCCTCAAGGGCGGGCAGGTCGTCCAGGCTGCGGAGCCCGAACCTCTCGAGGAAGCGGTCGGTGGTGCCGTAGAGCGCGGCGTAGCCCGGGGGGCCGCCCCTGCCGACGGCCTTGACCAGCCCGCGGTCCTCGAGGGTCTTCATGACTCCCTCGGACTGGACGCCACGGATCTCGGCGACAACGCCTCGCGAGACCGGCTGCAGGTATGCGACTATCGCCATCGTCTCGAGCGCGGCCCTGGTGAGCCGCGGGTTGACCTGCGACCTGATGAGCCTCGATATGTAGGGGGCCGCATCCGGCGACGAGTAGAAGCCGAACCCGCCGGCCACCTCGCGTATCACCAGCCCGGAGTCCTGCGAGGCGTAAGAGTCGTGGAGCCTGTTCAAGATCTCTCGGACGGCGCCCTGGTCGAACCCGGTTATCTCCACGATCATCCCCGCGCTCAGCGGCTCCGGGGAGACGAAGAGCAGCGCCTCGATCACGCTCATCTTGTCCGCGTCAGAAGACGCGGGCATCGGCGCCGCGCGCTCTGCTTCCGCGCCGGCTCTCTCGACCACGTCCTCGCCTTGCCCGTCAAGCGACATTGCTGTCCGCCTCCCGCTTGCTGACCTCGATCTCACCGAAAATCTTCCTCTGCTTGAGGTCCACTTCGTTGCGCTTGTACAGCTCGAGCACCGCGAGGAACGTCGCGATCACCTCCAGCTTCGATGAACACTCACTGATGAGCTCGCTGAACTTCACCTTTCCCTTCTTCGCGACCCGCGCCCGGACATCCTCGATGCGCTCGGCGACGGATATCTTGATGGGCGCTATGTACGAGGTATCGACGCGCTCGGTCGCCCTTTCTATCAGCAGGTCCATGAGCGCGCGGGCGAGGTCGGTGGTGACCACCCCGTCGAAAGGGTCGGGGTAGAGGGACGCGTAATCATCCTCGAGCTCGCGGGTCCGTGGCACGTACCACCCGTGCTCCGCGTACTGCTCCTGGAGCCAGTCGGCCGCGCTCGCGAACTGCTTGTACTCGATGAGCCTCTCGACGAGGAACTCCCGCGCGCTCTCCGTCTCCTCGGCGGCTTCGCCCTCCTCCTCCTCGGGAGGTATCAGCGACCGCGCCTTGATGAGCAGGAGCGTAGCCGCAATCAGCATGAACTCGGTGGCGGAATCCAGGTCGAGCTTCGGCGCCGCCTCCATTTGCTCCAGGAAGGCGGAAGTTATCTGGGCGACCGGTACCTGGTGGATGTCCAGCTCCTGCCTCATGATGAGCTGGAGCAGCAGGTCGAACGGCCCCTCGAACACCTCGATCTTGACCTCGAAGCTCAAATGCCGCTCCTACAGCGTTCCTATGTTCATCGCCCGCCTGGCCCGCGCCAGCGACTCGTCCACTATCGGGTTCACCTTCTCGGCGCCGGAGGCCAGGATATCGGCCACCACACCGGGCTTGCGCGCCAGCTCCTCGCGCCTCTCCCTGAACGGCCCCAGGTCCGCCGCTATCCTCTCGGCGAGCCGGTCCTTGCAGTCCGTGCAGCCCGTGAGCGCCTGCTCGCATTCGCGCGACACCCGGTCGAGCTCTTCGGGGAAATAGACGCGGTAGAGCGTGTACACCGTGCACACCCCTGGATGCCCCTTGTCCTCGCGGCGCTTGCGGGCCGGGTCAGTAATCATCTTGCGTACTTTCTTTGAGATGGCTTGGGGCTCGTCGTCCAGGCCGATGTAGTTGTCATACGATTTGGACATCTTGCGCCCGTCCGTACCAGGGATCTTCGGGGCCTTCGAGAGTATCGGCTGCGGCTCGGAGAACGTCGCACCGTACAGCGAGTTGAAGTCCCTCGCTATCTCGCGGGTCAGCTCCAGGTGCGGCAACTGGTCCTCCCCGACCGGCACCAGCTCGGCGTCCACCGCCAGGATGTCGGTCGCCATCAGCACCGGATAGCCGAGGAAGCCGTATGTGTTCACCACGCGCGAGTCCAGCTCCCGCAACTGCTCTTTGTAGGTAGGGTTGCGCTCGAGCTCGCCCAGTGTGATGACCATCCCTAGGGACAGCACCAGCTCAGGGATCCCGTGGATGTCGGACTGCCTGTAGATAGTGCATTTGCCCGGGTCGAGGCCCGCGGCGAGCCAGTCCAGCACCATCTCGGTCGTCCAGGTGCCCAGCATGGAGGTGTCCCGGTAGCCGGTGGTAAGGGCGTGCCAGTCCGCGACGAAGAAGAAGCACTCATTCGTGTCCTGCAGGCCGATCATGTTCTTGAGGTTGCCGTGATAGTGCCCCAGGTGGAGCCTGCCGCTCGGCCGGTAACCGCTTACTACCCTGTCTTTCAAACAAGCACCTCC
>JGI24133J20442_1000048_pt1 | contig 30819 bp, 27 predicted proteins | sample BarGraNGADG00311_2_FD_20442 | JGI IMG/M metagenome (IMG submission 20442)
AGCCCTGATTGTATACTGAATCTTTTAGTGATCTTATAAGAAAATGCGATACCCCCTGAATAAGAAACAAGAGGTTGTTCCGTTGCACTCAGCTGTTTTGAAAGTGCATCACTTCCGGTATTAAAACTCGAATAATAGGTTGGTGAAGCCATTGCTGCAACAGACCATCTGTTTTGAGGTTTCACAGAGGTATTCTCCGGAGAATATGGCAGATCAGGATATTTAATATTATCCGTATTGCCACCGGAAGTACCAAGAGGTGTCAGGAATGATCTTATGCCTGTTTCACTATTAATTATTGAAAGGTTTTTAGTCTTCTGAGCAAACAATATTTGTTGTGATAAAGCGGCCGGTTCAATTTCCTGAAATGCAGCATCAGTATTGTCTGTTTCAATCGAAATATCAGAAGAGTTTCTGACCTGACTATACTCTTTTGCAAGTACATACTGGCGATTATCAACTGGGTTTGAAACTATCGGAGAGGAAGTTTTTATATTAAAAGCCATAACAGAATCCGGAGTACTGTTCAACATTTCCCTGCTCCATCTATATGTTAAAACACTCAAAGTCAGCAGAACAGTTATAGTCGCTGCAACCCTTAACAGTATAGTTGGTTTTGATTTAATTTTAATTACAGGGTGAATGTTATCCCAAACGCCAGGCGGCGGAAGCACCTCGTAATCTTTAAGGCCGTTTCTGAAGAGAAGATCTATATTTGCCCCTTTTTCATTCATTAGCTACTTTCTTCTTTATTCCTGTATATGATCCGACTCTTCTCTGAAGGATAGCCCTTGCACGGGAAAGGTTTGATTTTGAAGTTCCCTCTGAAATATTCACCATTTTACCTATCTCTTTATGTGAATATCCTTCAATTGCATATAGGTTAAATACCAGCCTGTATTTCGTGGGCAACTCTCTGATAATTTCAAGGAGATCGTTAGCTTCAAGGCCAGCATAATCCTGGTTATCAGGTTCCGCATCTTGTTCCTGTATCGTATCTATATCATCTACACGATACAGGTTATGCCTGCTGCGGAATTTTTCAAGTGCTGTATTGACAGTTATCCGGCGCATCCATCCCTCGAAAGAACCTTCATGTTTGTAATTATCAAGATTTTTAAAAATCTTAATAAACCCTTCCTGTAAAATATCTCTTGCCTCCTCATCATTCCCTGAGTACTGAAGACACACAGCATATAGCTTTGATGCATGTCTCCTGTACAGAAGTTCCTGATCCCTTCTGTCACCGGCAAGACAACCTTTTATAATTTTTTTTATCTCCGACAAGGTTTTTTTTCCTGATTGAGATTATAAAAATATAAAATAATTATATTAAATGCCAGTAATTCTATAAAGATTGATGGTTTTTTCAAAAAAAAGGTTGCGTGGAGCAGGAATGTTCGTTTCTTTTGGGCAAGCAAAAGAACCGAGCAGAATACAAAACATAGGTTACGAAACTAAATCAATTTCTGCGAGTTCGCCGAAGGCAAATGAACTTAATATAAAGATTATAAGTGTATTACTTCCCCATACGCAGCGGCTGCAGCCTCCATTATGGCTTCTGACATGGTAGGATGAGGATGAACAGACTTGATGATTTCATGGGCTGTGGTTTCAAGTTTTCTGGCAACAATTATCTCTGCGATCATTTCCGTAACGTTGGCGCCGATCATATGTGCCCCTAGCAGTTCGCCGTATGCCGAATCAAATATCAGTTTTACAAAACCATCTTTTGCACCTGAAGCACTTGCTTTTCCAGATGCAGTAAACGGAAACTTTCCGACTTTTATGTCATAACCGGCTTCCCTGGCTGCTGCCTCAGTAAGACCACATGATGCTATTTCCGGAGTTGTATAGGTACATCCGGGAATATTTGTATAATCAAGAGGTTCAACTTCTTTACCTGCTATCTTTTCGACACAAATAATCCCCTCTGCTGAGGCCACATGAGCAAGAGCCGGTCCATGAACAATATCACCGATAGCAAAAATACCAGGAGCAGATGTTTTGTAATAATCATCAACAATAACCTTACCCTTATCAATTTTAACACCTGCTTTTTCAAGACCAATATCTTCAAGGTTTGGTGTAATACCAACTGCCGATAAGACAATATCAGCTTCAATAACCTCCTGTCCCTTTTGTGTCTTTATGGTTATCTGGCACTTCTCTTTTGAAGTATCAATTTTCTCAACCGACGAACCGGTCATTACTTTCATGCCAATTTTCTTAAAGGATCTCTCAAGTTGTTTTGAGACTTCTTCATCTTCAACCGGAACTATCCTGGGCAACAACTCAATGAGGGTAACACTTGTGCCCAGTGACTGATAGAAATTGGCAAATTCACTTCCGATCGCTCCTGACCCTACAACAACCATTGAGCCGGGTTGCTTTTCAAGTGTCATAGCCTCACGGTAGCCAATTATCTTCATACCATCCTGTTTCAGATTTGGCAGCTCTTTTGATCTTGCACCTGTCGCTATTATTATATTCTTAGCAGAATACTTCTTTTTACTTCCATCCGTGTCCTCCACCTCAACATTGGTGTCCCCGGCAAGACGGCCATAACCTTTTATGTGTTCAATATTATTTTTTTTGAAAAGAAACTGAATCCCTTTGCTCATCCCGTTAGCCACATTTCTGCTTCTGGAAATAATTGCTTTAAAATCAGGTTTTACCTCACCTGAGATCGCAATTCCATAATCAGATGCGTGGGTAAGATAGTCGAATACCTGGGCACTCTTCAGGAGTGATTTTGTAGGGATACATCCCCAATTTAGACATATTCCTCCGATTTCAGCTCTTTCAACAACTGCCACTTTCATTTTCAATTGCGATGCCCTTATTGCGGCTACATAACCGCCTGGTCCACTGCCGATTATAATAAGTTCATAATCCATTGTGTATGTATTTTATATTATATATTTTCAATTAAAAATTTGTCAATTAATATTATTAAGTGCCTAAAGTTTGGAGTGCCTGGAGTGCCTAAAGTTGTTCAGCTTTGATATCTTCACTATTAACTGGGTAATACCTTTTGTGATTACCCAGATTATAACAAGCGTAAAAATTATGGTCGCTCCTACCGGAATCCCGGCAAAGTATGAAATAGCATAACCTGTTGCAGTACCGATAAATCCAGCCAGAACCGACCATAAAACTATTTTAAAATATACCCTGGTAAATAACATAGCTATGTTTGGAGGTATCGTGAGTAACGAGATAACCAATACCACACCGGCCATCCTGATATTTAATACAATTGTCAGGGCTATCAGTGAAGTTGTGATGTACTTAAATACATCCACGTATGAGGAGTATGTACGGGCAAAGATCTCGTCGAAAGAGATGTAAAGAATTGTCCTGTAGAATATCCCGAAATAAAAGATCAAAATTACGGACATTATACCCAAAGCTATGATGTCAGCATTTGAAACAGTGAGAATACTTCCGAAAAGGTAACTCATCAGGTTGGGAGTATATCCAGGGGTCAGATAGATAAAAATTATTCCGATTGCCATACCAAATGCCCATAATATCCCTATCGCCGAGTCCTCCCTTATTTTCTGTCTGACAGAAAGATACTCTACGCCCAGAGCTGAAAGTATGCCAAATACAGCAGCACCAATCACAGGGTTGATGCCGATGAAATATCCGATACCGATACCCCCGAATGAAGCATGTGTGATGCCGCCGCTCAGGAAGACCATTCGCTTCGACACAACATATGTTCCTGCCAAACCGGCAGTTATACTGGCAAAGGCTGCTCCAAGAAGGCCTTTTATTATAAATTCATATTGAAAAATGTTAGCTTCCACTCAATTATGATGTTTAAGAACGGTATGTGGGACATCCCCATGTGTAACAAGCTGGATAGGACACCCGTAAGCAAGCAGATCTTCATTTGTAATTTCGTGAGATGGATGATAGTGAAGACTCCTGTTCACACAGGCAAACGATTTAATATGCGATGAAATGGTTCCGACATCGTGGGAGACCATAAGTATTGCCATCCTTTTGTTGAGGTCCCTCAATTTTTCATAAAAATCATTTTCAAAGGTTGTATCAACAAAATTTCCCGGTTCATCGAGTAATAGTAATCTGGGATTTCCGATAATGGCCCGTCCCAGAAACACCCTTTGCATCTGGCCACCTGACAATTCATTTAAGGTAGAATTCGTCATCTCTTCCAAACCAAGTTCATCCATTACTTTCATGGCTCTGGTCTTGTCAGATGACGACATTCTGGAAATGATCCCCTTCCTGATCATGAGCCCCGATAGAATTATGTCGGTTACAGTTACAGGGTAGTTAATATCTCCTGTTGACATTTGAGGCAGATAACCGATGCTGTTATTATTTAAAAGTTCATTATTGAAAACAATTTTACCTTCAGACGGTTTCACCAAACCAAGAATTACTTTTAAAAGTGTTGTTTTCCCCCCTCCATTCGGACCAATGACACCAATAAAATCATTCTCATTTACCTTTAGATCCACTTCCTGCAAAACCACATTTGCACCATAAGAAGCTGACAAAGAATGCATTTCGAATAAATAAGCCATAAATCCTGTCTATTTGGAACTTTCAATTAAACTATTGTGCAAAGCTTCAATAATGTCAATTGTCGATCTTTGCCAGTTTTCCGACAAAGGATCTATTAAAACTATCTGAGCACCTATTTCGCTGGCGATTGCTTTGGCATTCTTTGTGTCATATTCTCTCTGTACAAATATTGTTTTCAGATGATCTTTCCTGGCGCGGTCAATAAGGTCTCTCAATCTGGAGGGAGGAGGTTCCTTGCCCTCATATTCAACCGGTATCTCTTCAAGTCCATAGTCTCTTGCAATGTAAGCCAGGTTTGGGTGATAAATCATGAAAGACCGGTTTTTAACTCCCGAAAAAAGTTCCCTGGCTTTATAATCCACTTCCTTAATTCTTAAAAGAAGAACCTGATAACCTTTTTCGTATTTCTCTTTTTGTGTGGGATTAAGCTCACACAAAAATCCTTTCATTGAAGAGGCCATTATCAAAGCACAACTGGGAGACACCCAATAATGCGGGTCCGCACTTTCGATTTGACTCCCTTCATGGTGATGTACAGAGTTCAGAGGATCAATTTTATCACCTAAAGATAACCTCTTCATTGTATTGTTTGTCTCATAAAAACGTTCAAGCCAGTTCATTTCAAAACCCAAATAACCATTACTTATATAGGCAACAGATTTTCTGAGTTTGTTAATTTGTTCAGGATAAGGCTCATATGTATGAGGATCTGCTCCTGCAGGTACCATAATGTTAACCTTAAAGTCATTACCTGCAATCTCTTCAATAAAGTATTTGAAAGGTGCGATACTTACAGTAATTATTCTGTCTTCGGAATTGTAACTCTTCCGGCCACATGATATCATCAAAACAGTTATCAGAAAATAGAATACTCTTTTCATAAGACATTAAACTCAATGCCGGTTACAAATTTAACATATAACAGAACAAATGGTTTAAGTGTTGCAAATAAAATAATATAAGCTATTTTTGGATAAGATTAACTAAAAATTGAATTCCTTCCGGATGAAGAATAAAGGAGAGATACTCGCCTCAATACTGAAAAATTTTAAAGAATGCTATTTCTTCCTCCATAACACCAGGGAGTTCAATATCGTTGAAGATATTATGAACGAAGGGTTTGTTTTCGAAAGCCAGTTGCCTCATTCTACCGACCACGTAAATCCCAATGAACCTATTGAAGTCACTTACTTTCTTTTTCAGAGAAAAGAATATGGTTCATACACCATAATCATAGCAATACCCAAAGTTATTTATGAAATGTATACTGATGTTTCAATAAAAAAAGATGTTGGTATTGAAGAAGTTCTGACAGTCACTGATCCGTTTTACGGTGACAATGATGAATTGATCTACACATTGTCACCCAAACATATCCTTGGATATTTTAACATTAAAACATCCGAGTTCTATCAGAACAGGAATTGGGATCCGTTTTTTAATAACTGTCAGCTCAAAGCGGCAGGGAAAAAACGTCGATCCACAGGATGATGATTCTTTGAGAATACTTTTTAAACAAAATGCGAAACAAAAAAAAGTTGTCTCTTTATGTTTTAAGACAACCTCTCTTTTTGCTATGTATGAAAACTAAAACGACTGAAGCGAAATCTTAAAAAATCCAGTTGCCTTCGTCGATGAAATCTGAAATTTCCAGTCCCCCGTTTTGTCCTGGTTCTCCGTTTCAGAAATCGTGAATGATTTTCTCCAGTTGAGATTACCCGACTCGTCAATTAAGATATCGGAATAGTTTTTACCNTTCGGCATAACAATCTTTATACGGATTTCGCCCGATTTACAGTCGCCCATTACTGACATTACTACTGATTTTACCGATTTTTCAACATCAAAAGAATACTCTCTCGAAAAGGTGTTGTCTTTTATCGATTTTGAAAAATCCAACGTTGTCCGCTCAGAATCACCACTCATTAAATGTCCGTTAAATACCTGCATATTAGGACTGGAGAAATCAAATGGTTCATCAAAAATGAACGATCTGTTCCCTCTTGGCAGGTACCTCATTATATTCTCTCCATCTTTATCTCTACGCTCAACCTCTACACGGAAATTTTTTATTTGGTCGTTTGCTGCTGCCTCTGCCTCTGTCAGAGCCTTCTTCTGATCGGACATAGCTTTTTTTTGCTGATCGATTTCCTGTTGAATCTTCTGTTCTTTATCCTGATCTGCTTTTGATTTCTCCTGGGCTGCTACCTGCTGAAAAGAAGAACCAATCGAGATCAGAAAAATAACTGTTAAAAATAAACTGAACTTTTTCATGACTGCCTTTTTTTAAGTTTGACAATGTAAAGATACAGGTGGTAGTATTGTTATTTTGTTAACACCGGGTTAATGTCCGGTTAATGTTTGGCATCGCCCACAGAAGTATCGATTAATTGAATAATTTTGAGAAAGTAAAGTAAATAAAATGAACCGGGTCCCGATATGTCGTGGCGAGCTACATCATACAATTATAAATAATTAAATTATGATGAAAAAGAGAAATACTGTTCTGATTCTGGGAATTTGGTCGATTTTGATTCTGATCTCAGTCCAGGTATTTATTATAAGAGGCGTCTGGAAACAGAAAGACGAGTTGTTTGCCATCAGGTATACTATTCGGACACAAGAAGCACTTAATTCTATTAGAAGAGGTATGTCAAATGATGGATTTGATACAGTACGGTTGTTATTAGACCTTAACTCGAAACAATTTATTACAGAACTGCACGCAATTAAAGACGAAAATGAACTCGCTGCAAAAAAAAGGGATATCCTCGATTATTTCACCAAAGTGGTAAACCAGGAACAGGATCTCTCAGGTTTGCTTTCGAATTATTTTGAAAACCGGGGATGGGATAAAAATTTCAACTATAAAATTACCATCAATAATCTGGAAATAATTGATAATGATACGATTATTATTTATCTGAAAGAAGGTTTCTCAATCCGCAAGCCAAATGAGCGCGGAAGAAGAACTTCTCCTTTTGAAATTTCCGGATCAAGTATTCTGGTTAGAGTGACCCAACTGGAGGGCAATAATTACAGATTCAATTTTGACTATTTTATTGACTTTTCCGATAAAAAGAAAGTGATCTGGGAACAGACTTCTCTTTCTCTGGCAATGGCTATTGTGAGTATTCTTATTGTAGTCATAATATTTATGATTACTTACAGGAACTTAATGGAAGAGAAGAGGCTATCAAATCTTAAGACTGATTTTATCAACAATATGACCCACGAATTAAAAACTCCATTATCAACCATAACTGTAGCTGGTAAAACCCTCGAAATGGTGCAAATAAGAAATGACGATGCAAAGATACTTGAAACGGCCAGGTTAATCGGGAAACAAAGCGTTCATCTGAATCAGCTTATAAATATGATCCTCGAGATAAGTATGTGGGAGAGAACTCAGTTCCAGCTGGAAAAGCGGACTGTTGAAATAGAAGAATTGATGAATGATATTGTGGANAGTTTTAAGATCAGGTGGAGGCAATAATGCTTCAATTATCCANAAATACAATTTCGNCNGAACGAAAATTGATCTTGACGTTGTTTATTTTACCACTCTTCTTAATAATCTTCTTTCCAATGCAGTCAAATATTCCGACAAAGAACCTGTAATTGATATTGAAGGCTTCGCGCAGGATAATGCCGTATGTATTAAAGTTGCCGATAACGGAATAGGAATTAATAAAAACGATCAAAAGCATATCTTCGATAAATTCTATAGGGCTTCAACGGGAAACATACATAAATTCAAAGGGCTGGGGTTGGGCTTGTACTATGTTAAAAAAATTGCGGAAGCTCATGGCGGAGATGTAACCGTTAGCAGTAAGCCGGGAAAAGGTAGTATATTTACTATAATAATACCTTATATTAATTAAAAATTCGGAAAATGAAAGTTTTAATTGCGGAAGANGACAGGGATTTTGGCAATATATTGACCCAATATATAACGATCAGCGGTTTCGATGTAGCACTTGGTCGCGATGGCAATGAAGCGTGGGATTTGTTCAATAAGAACAAACCTGATATTTGTGTCTTTGATGTAATGATGCCAGAAATGGACGGATTTACCCTCGCAGAAAAAGTGAAGGAAGCGAATCCTGATGTCCCTGTTATTTTCCTGACCGCAAAAAGTCTTAAGGAGGATATTGTCAGAGGTCTTAAAATAGGGGCTGATGATTATATAACCAAACCGTTCGATCCTGAAGTTCTCATCCTTCGTATTAATAACATACTGAAACGGGCTTACTCCTCTACGAATGATGAGTTTAAAGTATCCGGGACAATGCTAAAATATAACACTCTCGAGCTAATCTGTGGGAATACAAAAGAAAAGCTTACACTTAAAGAGGCCCAACTCCTGAAATACTTCATTATCAATAAAAACAAAATACTTGCAAGAGAAGATATTCTGACTGAAATATGGGGCGAGGATGATTACTTTCTTGGAAGAAGTATGGATGTGTTTATCAGCCGCCTAAGAAAATATGTTTCTGAGGATAAAAACATAGATATCCGTACAGTTAGAGGCACGGGGTTTATACTTGAAGAGATCAAGAAGGAGGAATAATACAGGCGTGAGCCTCCTTCGCTGAAGCTTCGGAGGCTGAAAGGTGTGAGGTATAGGATTATTATCACTCCTCATTACTCATTACTCATTATTTTTTCATGCCAAGAACCTCGTTTACTTTATTATACAGATCTTCACCTCTGAGGTTTCTGCCAATTATTTTGCCAGTTTCATCCAGAAGAAAATTTGACGGAATTGAATTCACCGAATACAATTTAGCTGCGGCACTATTCCCGCGTTGGAGATCTGATACCTGTGTCCAGGTAAGTTTATCATCTACAATTGCCTTAACCCAGTCCTCCTTTGTATTGTCGAGTGAAACGCCGAATACATCAAATCCTTTCTTATGAAATTCATTATAAACCTTTACGACGTTTGGATTTTCCTGGCGGCACGGATTGCACCAGGCTGCCCAGAAATCGATCAACAGCAACCTGGCTCCTATTTTAGATGAAAGAGACACAGGGTTTCCTTTAACATCGTTCAGGGTGAAATCAGGAGCTTTTTGACCGACTGCGACAGATTTCATAAGAGTAACTCTTTCTTTAAGACTTTTTATCTCAGGTAAGGCCGCAATTGAAGGGTTGAGTCCATTAACCATCGTTTCGAGTTCATCAGCATCCATTTCTACACTAAGGCTCACCAGAATAGAAGGCGAAACATATGAGGAAGGATTATTCTTAACAAAGTTCTTCTGAAGGTTAATCATCTCTTTTTGAATTGAATCAGCCTGCTTTTCAAGTACTGATATATTTGCCACATCTCTGGCCATGCTTGCAGCCTGATATTTGATAATGCTTTTCGAATATATATCGCTCAGAGGTTTATTTGACTTAATAAGATCCCTATACTCATCCTGCGTTTTGGAGCCGGTAATCTTTGCTTTGTATAATGAATCGAGGTTCCCGGTAACGGTTATCTCTGAGTTATCAAGGTAAAAAGATGTTCTTTTCCTGGTATTCCCTGCAACTAACTGGATCAATTGAGGGTACTCAACTGCCCCGTTTTTCATCTTAAAGGTACCTTTTCTGGAAACTGCAGAATCAATTGATACAGTCTTGCCACCTTCTCTTTTTTGAAGATAAAAAGTAATACTGTCGGATCCGGAAATTTTTCCTATTACATCATAATGAGGTTTTGAAGTGCAGGATGACATTATTACGCCGAAAATAAAAAGATAAATGACCTTTTTCATACTCAGTAGTTTTGAATTTAAAACGGTTAAAATTTATTCGAGTTGTCAAAGATATGAATTATTGTTCAACCTGCCTGACTATTGAAATATTTGTCAAGCAAAATTAAGGCTGCCTTATATGAGGTCATATTTCCTTCATACAACTTCCGTTCAATATCAGGAACCAAAAGTTTTACTTCTTCATGATTGTAGAACGAATTATTCAGACATTCAACAATTGTATTATGCATTCTGACAACAGCCTGTTCCTTTCTGAATGTCTCAAAATATCCTGATTTTTTAGCAAAAACAAAGTACTCCAATATAATTTCCCATAGTTCTTTTATACCTGTATTTGTTAATGCCGAGCATATCTGAACCTTAGGTACCCATCCGGATGCTTTTTTAGGGAAAAGGNGAAGGGTGTTCTGGTATAAAACGCGGGCATTTTCCGCAACCAGTTTATTAACTCCATCAGCTTTTGTTATTGCAATTAAATCTGCCATCTCCATGATCCCCCGTTTTATTCCCTGAAGCTCATCGCCTGCGCCGGCAAGCATCAGAAGAAGAAAAAAATCAACCATTGAATGGACAGCTGTTTCTGACTGCCCTACACCAACAGTCTCAACAAGTATTGTATCAAAACCTGCTGCTTCACAAAGTATTATTGTCTCCCTGGTTTTTCTTGCTACACCGCCGAGGGTACCTGTTGACGGGGTTGGACGTATAAAAGCACCGGGGTGAATACTGAGTTGTTCCATTCTGGTTTTGTCACCCAGAATACTTCCTTTTGTCTGTTCGCTGCTGGGGTCAATAGTGAGGACTGCAAGTTTTCGTCCTTCTTCAGTTAAATGTAATCCAAAGGTCTCAATGAAGGTACTCTTCCCCGCTCCCGGAACACCTGTTATTCCAATCCTTATTGATTTTGAACTGAAAGGGAGACACCTCTCAATAATAATCTGGGCCGTATCGTAATGTTCAGGCAACGAACTTTCGATCAAAGTAATAGCCTGACTTAAGATGGTTCTGTTCCCTGAAAGAATCCCTGAAACAAATTCATCAGCTGAATATTTCTTACGTCTCTTTCTACCGGATTTTTTCAGAACATCAGGATTAATACTTGATGGCTGTGGAATCCCCTGATGTAGCTTCAGTGAACTTTTAATTTCTCTTTTATTATCCATTAATTATTTTACCGGGGCCGGTTGTTCAACATCGGCGTTCAGCATAAGTACAACTTCAGAATTCTTTGGATCGTTAGTATACACATAGATAGCCTTTGTAACTTTACCGGAATAACTACCCGAGTTGAATACTGCTTTAATACTACTCCACTCTCCCGGCTTGATACCTATACCCTGATTTCCCTGCTGGACAGCTGTACAACCACACGTGGATCTTATAAACCTGATTATAAGATCACTTTTCCCTTCATTAAGAAATTTGAATTCAACCTCGTTCTGTGTTGAACCTTTTATTTTACCAAGATCAACCGTTGATGATGCAACTCTAAATATGGGAGCATCTGCCAGTTCTTCTTTAGATAATTTGGAAAAATCTTCTACGAGATTTGCTGATACATAATAAAACAAATTCTCCTGAGCTACTCCGTTAAGCTTTATTTTAACCATATCGCTGACATTCCCCCATCCGTTGTTTTTTGTTGCATCAAAAGTTCCTTCTATCATACCTTTCTGACCCGGTTTAAGTGTTTCCGGATTGGCTTTCAGAGTTAGATGTGGCGGGACACCATCAAATTCAACTTTAACAGGTTCAGCAGAGGTATTGATCAACTGCATAACCCTCATCTTTTTCTCGGTTTTTTTAACGTTTGTGAAAGCCAGGTGGTTGCTCTCGAACCTTACAGCTCCGACTGCGAATGTGAATGATTCTTCAACAGTTTTTTCATGTGGAGTGACCTCCCCTTTGATTGCCAGAACAACGACTTCCGGTTTTGTATTGGTATATACGGATAGTGTTTTATTGAACGGACCAGGCCTGTTGGCCGGATCATAAATTGCTGTTACCTTGCCTTTGGCCCCTGCCGGAATAGGTTGCTTTGTCCACTCCGGAGTTGTACAGCCACAAGAGGCAACAACGTTTTGTATTACCAATGGTTCCGTACCAGTATTGGTCACAATAAAATCAAAGGTCTGTCTTCCTGCCTCTTCTTTGAAGGTTCCGAAATCATGTTCAGTGGCCGATAGCTGCATTTTTGTTGTTGCGATCTGCGATTTTACCACAATTCCGAAAATGAGTAGCGAGATAATTAAAAATAATCGTTTCATATCAATATGTGATTTTAGTATTTTGAAGAATTATTATTATATTTTTTACAAATATATTAAATGCAAATTCAATTTCTTCAATATAACAATCCCGGTCAGCAATTGGTTGCACTTCATTACACAAAAACCGGACCAGATAGTTCAATTAACATAAAGTGATGTAAAAATATAGAAAGTTTGAGATTTTTACATAGTTTAAAACAGATTATCATTAGTTTTGCTGCAACACTCTTATTGTTTGGAACAAAATTTGTAAGTTAAAGTTCCGGTTACCTGATGAAAACCTTAAAACTGAATATTATCAAAAGACTGATTGTCATCCTTATAGCCTCCGTTTCTTATTTCAGTGCAAACGGACAGTTCTATAATGGTCTTCAGATGTCTTTTGGTAAAAATAAAGTACAGTATTACGATTTCTACTGGCAATACTACAGGTTCGACGATTTTGATTGCTACTTTAATGAGTACGGGCGTGATCTGGCTCAATTCACTGCAAACTATGCCATTAAGAAGCTTGCGGAAATTGAGGATTTACTGGATTATAAACTCGAAAAAAGGATCATGTTCATAATTTTCAATAAAAATTCCGAGTTCAAGCAATCCAATATCGGCCTTGTCACTTTCGACGAAGACAGCTATAATACCGGTGGTTTCAACAGGATAATTAAAAATAAAGTAAGGCTTTATTATGAAGGTGACCATGAGGCATTTCAACAACAGATTTCAGCTTCTATTACTGAAGTAATAATCAACGAAATGTTATACAATGCCGATATAAAAGACAGAATATCAAGCTCGTCGACGATTTATATGCCTGACTGGTACATAAAGGGGCTTGTTCGTTATGTAGGAGGCGGATGGAATTATGAGGCTGAAAACAGAGTTAAGGATGGTTTCAAATCAGGTAAATACAAAAACATCAATCATCTTGAATACGACGACGCAATAAATGCAGGTATGTCGTTCTGGAGATTCATTGGCAAAAAGTACGGTAATGCACTTATTCCAAATATAATCTACCTTACGAAAATCTATAAAAACATCGACGACGGTTTCCTTTATGTTATGGGAGTAGATCTTAAAGATCTCCTTAAAGAATGGAAGAACTACTATGCTGAAGAATATTCTAATGATAAAAACCTTCCGGAAGATGATGGTAATACTGTTGTAAAATCAAAAAAAGAACAGATCTATCAGCAGGTAAAAGTCAGCCCTGAAGGTGAATATATCGCTTATGTTACCAACGATTGGGGAAGGAAGAGAGTCTGGCTATACAACCAGGCAACAGGCAAACGGAAAATTGTTTTCAGGAAAGAACCACGATTCGAACAGGTTACTGATAATTCTTACCCTGTAATTGCCTGGCACCCAGGTGGAAAAATCCTGACAATTATTAATGATGAAAAATCTGACCTGCAAATGTACTTTTACAGGGTCAATGAAAAAACAACCGAAAAACGAATCCTTCTTTATTTTGATAAAGTGCTTGATTTTTCATATTCCCCTGAAGGATCACGTCTTGTCTTTTCTGCTGTAAAAGATGGAATAACAGATATATACATTCATACAATTGCCTCAGGAACTAATGAGCAGATCACCAGGGACGTTGCTGATGATCTCAATCCCTCATTCATGAAAGAATCCCCCGACGAAATAATTTTCTCGTCAAACAGGTTATCTGATACCCTGACTAATACTGCCAGCCCTTTTGAAAAAATATCGCAGACATTCGATCTCTTCACTTACAACATTGCAAAAAGGAATAATATCCTGGTAAGGCTCTCGGAAGGTAAATATACCAGCAGGTTTCAGCCGGTTGAGATCGCAAAGAATAAATTTACATATATTGGCGATCAAAACGGAGTATTTAACAGGTATACTGCAAAGTTCGATAGTTCAATCAGCTTTATTGACACTGTCGCCCACTATAGATATTACATTAATTCCCAACCAGCTACTAATTATGACAGGAATATTATAAACCAATCGGTTGCGAACGGGTCTGACTCATATGGAGAGATGCTGTTCAGCAAAAGAAAGTATGTTTTAAGGAAGGGACTCCTGAGCAAATCAGTTCCTGTACCTTCAGGCGATATGGTAAACAGCATATTACGAAAGGAGAAAAATCAATATTTTCATAAAGCTGACAGTATTGAACAGTTAAGGCAGTGGCTGGTAGCTGAGGACAAGAGACGAAGGGACACCCTTACCAAACCACTTTATGAATATTATATAAAGAATGAACCAATTGACATAAATCATTACATATTTGAAAAAGAAAAACAAAATTACTATGATCAGTTATGGCGGAAGAAATATATGAATATCGATCTTGATACCGGACACATTAACCTTCCTCTGATAAGAATTTATGAGACATCCTTTTATAATAATTATATAGCAACTCAGATCGACTTTAGTTTTCTTAATAATTCATACCAGGTATACAGTGGAGGGGCCCCATATTTTAATCCCGGAGTGAATATTCTGACCAAGATAGGAACAGTGGATTTGTTTGAGGACTACAGGATAACCGGGGGGTTCAGGTTCGCAGGGAATTTCGACAGTAATGAATACCTGCTAAGTATCGAAAACCTTAAAGGAAAATTTGATAAACAGCTGATTTATCACAGACAAACATTTTTCAGTTCGGATGATTCAAGCCTGTTTAAAACGTACACCCAGAACATATATTTTTCACTTTCTAAACCTATTACCCCTGTTTTGGCTTTGAAGGGCACTATCTCCTACAGGTACGACAAACATGTCTATCTGGCCACAGATATAACCACTCTCAACTATAAAAATATCTCACAACAATGGGCGAGCCTGAAAGGAGAAATAATTTATGATAATACCCGCAAAAGAAGTATTAATATTTACTTCGGGACAAGGTTTAAGATTTTCGGCGAGTATTATAAGGAACTGATAAGAAAAAAATCAGATATGATAGTTCTTGGCGTGGATTTCCGTAAATATACCCGGATACACCGGGAATTGATCTGGGCAAACAGATTTGCAGCCAGTACATCCTTTGGACCTACTAAACTGATATATTACCTTGGTGGTGTTGATAATTGGATGGGATATCTGTTTAATAAGATCCAGATGTTCGATAACACAATCCCGGTCACACCCAATGTAAATTACGGATTCCAGGCGATTGCGACCAATATGAGAGGTTTCTCGCAGAATATAAGAAACGGAAATAGTTTCGCCCTTATTAACAGCGAAATAAGATGGCCGGTAGTCAGATATTTTGCGGGTCATCCTTTGCGATCAAATTTCCTCAACAGTCTGCAGATTATTGGATTCGGTGATGTAGGAACAGCCTGGTCGGGGAAATCCCCGTGGTCGGGTAAAAACGGTTATGATACTGAAAAGATTACAAATGGACCAGTATCAGTTACACTTGATTCGAACAGGGATCCTATCGTGGAAGGATTTGGTGCAGGCGTAAGAGCTCAGCTTTTTGGATATTTCATCAGGGCTGACTGGGCCTGGGGTATCGAGAACCGCTATATACTTCCAAGAATTTTCTATCTTTCATTCAGCCTCGATTTTTAATTATTGCTCGATTCCGTTGTCAAAAATTTGAATTATTAATTATATATGGTCATATATTTAGCTTGTTCTTTTTTCAATTAAAAAAAATGAGTAATTTTGTGCGCTAATTGTAATTAATTAATCAAAAAATAATCAAAATGGCTTATAAAATTAATGATGATTGTACTGCTTGCGGAACATGCATCGACGAATGTCCTGTAGAAGCAATATCAGAAGGCGACATCTATAAAATTGATCCGGATATATGCACTGACTGTGGTGCATGTGCCGATGTTTGCCCTGTTGAGGCTATTCATCCTGCATAGCATTACAATTAAAGAAAATGTAACAGGGACATGCTATAGTATGTCCCTGTTTATTTTTATCGCGGGTTGTATTTCGCTTTCTCCATGATACCCTGAACATCCGTATTCTTTATCATATCCCCCATTTTTAATTCCGGATTCCTCATCATATATGATTCGATAATTCTGAAACCAAGCCAGATAGCTGCCCGTCCTGGTGATTCTTTAGAGAAAAAACTTGTCATCGGAGCCTCCCCGGTAAGTTTATGTATGGTAAACTGATCGCTACTGAACAGAAGATTATTTTCTATAAGATATTGCCACATCTGAAATTCATTGTTCCTGCAGAATTTCATCTGATCGGGGGTGAAGCCGAAAATAATCTCATCGCTGGTTTCCGGTAACATGCATTTTTCAAAATACTTTAGTTTACCGTCATGAATAATCTCTGCCAATACATTGTCAGCAGGGTACTTAATTGTCGAAAAATCCCATTCTGAGGCTGCCCATCCATACATACAATCAGGAACAATATTATCAGGTGTCATTCTGGCAGCCATATATTTGTAAATTTCAAGTCGTGGATAATATTCACATTCAGACCCCAGATATCTGTCAAGACCAATACCAAGAATAGTATCTCCGGTTATAATACTGTTATTAAATCCTGTTATACAGGTAAATACTGCCGGTACACTATTCCCTGGAAAATAATAGAGATAATGCAGGAAGGCATCCTGAAGCCCCTCTTCAATTAACCTGACATCGGGATATAGTTTCATGGTAAGGGTATAGACATCATTATTTTGTTTATCCGAACAAAATCGTAACAGGAGATCACCAAATGAATTATCAGAAATGTTACCGGTATTGATAACATAACTGAATAACTGAAGAAACTTTCCATACTTTTCCTTAAGAGCAGGTACCGTTGGTATAACTTTATCGGGATTTAAGGTGAAAAGATCCTTCTCAAGTCTCTTTATATCGATTTTTACTTTTATCGATGAGGTATTTACTTTGTAATGATTCTTTCTGCAAGAAGTTGCTGTTGTCAACATTACCAGTAAAATCAAGATGGGGATAAACCTGATTCTCATATAGCTTTTTTTTAGAAGTCTAAAATACGCACTTTTTCTATTATAAGGTCACTATCATAAACGATACAATAACTTCTCTTATTATTTGTTATTTTTGCAATTGAATTGAAATATTGCCAGTGGTTTACAATCTTGACATAATACTGATATATGAATAATAATCAAAGTTTTCTATCAGGAGTGTACAAAACAACAATACTCTTTTTACTAATTTTAACTCCGATCGTTTTAAAAGGTCAGCAAAAAATAGTCTTCGGATTACATGCTGATCCGGTTATCAGCTGGTTCTCCACCGATATAAAGCAGGTTAAAAATGTTGGTGCCCGACCCGGCTTCAATTTTGGCTTAACTTATAATAAATATTTCACTTCGAACTATTCCTTCTCGACCGGTATAAGTCTCTTGAATGCCGGAGGAAGACTGGTAAGCAGCGATACTGTTGTAATGCACTTTCCAAATTTCAAAGCAACTGTATTACCAGGCAATCCTGTAGTCTATAAAATAAAATACCTTGTATTTCCTGTCGGATTGAAGCTTCAGACAAACCAGATAGGATACCTTACATTCTTTTCAGATCTGGGTCTGGACCCAAAAATTGTTATCAGCAGAAAAGCAGACATTCCTTCTCTCAGCATCACTGGTGAAAATGCATCGTACGAAATAAGTATGTTCAACCTTTCCTACCACATTACGGCAGGTATTGAGTATTCCATGGGAGGTACCACCGCTTTCCTACTCGGTTTGAATTTTGATAATAATTTCCTTGACATAACCAAGGACAATGGAAATCAGCCAGTTGACAAAGTGTCGCAAAGGATACTGAGTTTTAGATTGGGTGTAAATTTTTAACATCGTAGTGATGAAAATTTCTGTTGCACAGTTGAATTATCATATTGGCAATTTTGCCAGAAATAAGGATTTAATCTGCAATGCAATAAAAAAAGCAAAAGCAAAGGGATCTGATCTTATTATTTTTTCTGAACTCTGCATACCCGGATACCCTCCCCTTGATCTCCTCGATCGTCTTGATTTTATAGAAAAATGCGAGAGAACGGTCTCAGAAATAGCTAAGGAATGTAAAGGAATTGCAGCAATCGTCGGCTCTCCTACACTGAACAAAAAGCCGGAAGGGAAAAAACTTTTTAATTCAGCTTTGTTACTTTCGGAGGGGAAAATTATTTTTTCAGCAAATAAAGCTTTGCTGCCAACTTATGACATTTTCGACGAGTACAGGTATTTTGAACCTGAAACACGGTTCTCGCTGTATACTTTTAACGGATTGAGGATTGCACTCACTATTTGCGAAGATCTCTGGGACGAGCAGCCATTCGATAACGAATTCGAAAAAACCAGACTTTATAGGATCTCACCAATGGAAGAGCTTGCAAAACAGGTTCCTGATATAATAATCAATATCGCAGCTTCACCATTTTCATATACCAAAATTGAAGCAAAAGAGAACATTTTCATTTCTAAAGCTGTTAAATATAAAATACCTGTTATCTCTGTTAACCAAACGGGTGCGAATACAGAACTTATATTTGATGGTGCCTCACTATTAGTCAACGAAAAGGGTAAAATATTTGATCAACTCCCGTTTTTTGAAGAAGCTGTTAATACCTACTCATTTGATGAAATTAAATCAGGCATAATTTCCCGGAAATATCCCAAGATTGACTCTGTTAATCTTATTTACAAGGCACTGGTTACCGGTTTGTGTGATTATTTTACGAAAACCGGCTTAAAAAGCAGTATTATAGGTCTTTCAGGAGGAATTGATTCTGCTCTATGCCTATGTCTGGCAGTTGATGCTCTTGGAAATAAAAACGTGAGAGCTTTACTTATGCCTTCCCGCTATTCATCGGATCATTCTGTCAGAGATGCCATAGCACTTGCCACTACTCTTCAAGTGCATTATGATATCATAAATATTGAGAAGCCTTTCCGTGCTTTCGAGGAAGATCTTGCACCCCTGTTCAAAGGGATGAACCAGGATGTTACCGAAGAAAATATTCAGGCCCGTATCCGAGCCATTATCCTTATGGCTGTTTCAAATAAATCAGGATGTATATTATTGAATACATCAAATAAGAGTGAAGCCGCAGTTGGTTATGGCACTTTGTATGGAGATATGGCCGGGGGTTTATCCGTCATAGGCGATGTATATAAAACTGATGTATACCGACTTGCAGCTTTCATAAACAGGAAAAGTGAAATCATTCCTGAAAACATACTCAGGAAACTGCCTTCAGCAGAATTAAGACCTGACCAGTTTGATACTGATTCACTTCCCGATTACAGCATACTCGATGCAATTCTATACCAATATATTGAATTACAGAAGCCTGCCAGCCGGATCATTAAAGAAGGAGCCAACAGTGACACCGTTTTAAAAGTTATAAATATGATCGACTCCAATGAATACAAGAGATATCAGGCCCCTCCTGTGCTGAGAATCTCATCAAAAGCATTTGGTGCGGGTAGAAGAATGCCCCTTGTTGCAAGATTTTAATCAATCAGGACTCAGCCTCAATAATTTGTAAATCGACTCTTAATAGTCCTCGTCCTGATAAAAATCATATTGTGTTTCAAATTGCTATGTTATACAACATATAGCAAAAAACTGCTAATGTGATCTTTACAACTATCTGTAATTGAATATGTTAAAAAATGTTAATTCAATTATTATCAATTACTTTTACTACCTTTGACATGTTATTAAACATAATCAATTCATGCAATATATAAATCCATATATAGAATTGTGTCTTGAAGGCAGTTCATCAATTTTTAAGGGATTAAATCAGAAAGATAAAGAGATGCTCGCGCAGCATCATACCCTGGTAATCCTTAAAAAAGGTCAGTCTTTTTTCAAAACAGTAGAAAAGCCTCGAGGATTAATCTGTCTTGCCTCAGGAAAAGTAAAAGTTTTTAAAGAGGGTGTTGGAGGAAGAGAACAAATACTTAAAATGATGCGCCAACAGGGATTAATTGGTTACAGAGCTCTGTTTTATGATAACGCCTGGTCGCTGTCAGCCACGGCAATTGAAGTCTCCGCTATCTGCATATTTGAAAAACATACATTTGTCAAAATCCTGAAAAAGAATCCTGATCTTGCTTTGAAATTTATCAAGCTATTAGCTGACGAACTGGAGTATTCAAACAACAGAACTATTTCACTCACTCAGAAGCATATAAGAGGACGGCTGACAGAATCGCTGTTGATATTACGCGACACATATGGCTATGAAGCTGATGGCAAGACAATCCGCATATCCCTTTCAAGAGAGGATGTTGCACATCTTTCTAACATGACTACATCAAACGCCATCAGAACACTGTCCAACCTGGCTTCCGAAGGAATTATTGAAATTACCGGAAGAAGGATTAGCATCCTCGATAGCACTAGTCTGGAACACATCAGTGAGCTGGGTTAACTTAATGCCGGCCCGGATTGATTTTGACTATTCCCTGAAGAAGACTCTCTTCACCCTTTTTGGAATTGAAGTAAGTATCTCATAAGGTATTGTCTGACAAATTGCAGCAATTTCATCAATTGAAATTTTTTCACCGAAAATTTCGGCTTCATCACCTGTTTCAGCATTAAGACCGGTAACATCCGCCATGCACATGTCCATGCAAATATTTCCTATTATCAATACCTTTTTTCCTTTTATAAACAGGCTGCCGTTCCTGTTACCCAGTTTCCGGTTTAAACCATCAGCATAGCCTACGGGTAATATCGCAATAATTCTTTCATTTTCCGACACATCTGCACATCCGTAACCTACAGGTTCGCCCGCCCTGATTCTCTTGATCTGTGAAATCCTCGTTTTGAATCGTCCGGCTGTTTTGAGAGCCAGACCTTCAAAGTGTCCAACTCCGTACATCCCTATACCTGGTCGTACCATTTCAAACTGATACTCAGGGAATCGTACGATGCCGGAGGAATTAAGAATATGACGAAGAAAAGGGTATCCCACAGCATCGTGGATCTGTTGAACTGCTTTTAGAAAAATTTCCACCTGGTGATGACTGAAATTATCCAGGGAAGGATCCTCACTTGCTGACAAATGTGAGAAAACCGAAACAACCCTGACACACTCCCGGCTTTTAATTCTTTTCGCCAGTGTGTCTACATCTTCTGGCATGAATCCAAGCCTGTGCATTCCTGTATCAATTTTAATATGAACAGGATAGTTAATCAGTCCGTGTCTGGAAGCAACAGCTGTAAACTGCTCAAAAGACAAAAGACTATATATTTCAGGTTCAAGAGAATATTTTATAAGCAATTCCGAAGCAGATGGATCCGGATTCATAACCATAACTGGCAAGGTTACTCCTGAGTTTCTCAATTCCACTCCTTCATCCGGATATGCCACTGCAAGATAACTCACCCTATGGTACTCTAGCAGTGCTGATATCTCTGCCGGCCCTGCTCCATAAGCAAATGCTTTCACCATTGCCATAATCCTGGTACCCGGATTCAAAAGTCTTCGGAATTCATTAAGATTATGAGATATTGCATCGAGGTTAACCTCCAGAACGGTCTGATGAATCTGCTGCTCCAGCAGCTTACCTATTTTCTCAAACTCAAAGATCCTTGCTCCTTTAATGAGTATTATCTCATTCCTGAAATCAATACTATTTAAACTATTAATAAGCTCATCGGTAGTATAGAAAAACATGGATCCCTTCTCAAACAGACTGCAATTCCTTACAAGTGCACTTCCGATTCCGATAAACTTTTTTATTCCCGTTTTCCTTACGAGCCTAGCTACTTCGCCGTAAAGATCCTCTTCATCTCTGCCACTCTGAACAAAATCAGAAAGTATTAATGCAGTTTCCCTGCCTTTTTGTGACTTAAGATACTCAAGAGCCATTCCAAGTGACCCCGGATCTGAGTTATAATAATCTTCTATGAGCTGGCAATTATTGATACCACTCTTCATCTCCATCCTCATCGCTACTGAGACAAGTCCGGTAATCCCTTTGGAAATTATATCCGGTTTTGTTCCCAGAGCCAGACATACAACTGCAACGGTAATTGCGTTTTCAACTGATGCCCTGTCGCTGAATGGTATTTCAAAGGTGTTTGCATTGCCGTTAAAGCTTACATGTATAACGGTATGTCCTCCGGGGACAGAACTTTTCTTTACAAAAACCTTTGCGCTGTCATTCTCGCATGACCAGTCCACAAGTTTCTTTGAATTGAATACTTTATTCTTTAATATTGACTGGTGAATAATGTCATAATCGCGGCAATAAACTATTATGGAAGAATTTATAAAAAGTTTTAATTTCTCCTCTGCTTTGGTTTTATCATCGTGAAAATTCTCACGATGAGCATCCCCTATATTTGTTATTACACCAATATCCGGATCAATGACTTGCTGAAGCTTATCCATCTCCCCAGGCAGGGAGATCCCAGCTTCAAATATTCCCAATTTATATTTATCATCCAGTTTCCAGACCGAAAGAGGAACTCCAATCTGGGAATTATAACTTTTCGGACTTCTGATTACGGAAGTTGTAAGACCAAGAATATCTGCCAGCCATTCCTTAACAACGGTTTTACCGGTACTTCCGGTAACCCCTATTACAGGTGATTTAAAGGCTTTCCTTTTATACGAAGCCAATAATTGCAGCGCTTCAACTGTGCTGCCTGTCACTATAAAGGCTGCCCCGTTATAACTATTATGATTATCAGGCAGCTTTTCAACCACGAATATCCGGATTCCTTTCTTATACAGATTGTCAATGAAATTATGACCATCGTGGTTTTTTCCTCTTAACGCAAAAAAAAGAAGACCTTCAGCGAAACTTAACTGGCGTGTATCTGTCACTATGTCGTTAACCACAAGTTCCGGGGGACCTGTCAGTTTACCTTTTACGATAGTGGCGATATCTGATGAGCTGAGTTTCAAATGTTATTTTTTTAAAGCCGTATTATAGCAATTCCGGCACAAAGGCTCGTAAAGATTTTTTTCACCGAGGAGTACAACCTGTGCATCTTCTGATTTTCTGAAGGAATATTGTGCAAGATTACCACACCGCATACATATTGCATGAACTTTTGTAACATACTCCGCAACAGCAAGAAGTGCAGGCATAGGACCGAAAGGTTTTCCCATAAAATCCATATCAAGGCCCGCAATCACTATCCGGATACCATTATCAGCCATCGTATTACAAACCTCAACAATGGAGTTGTCAAAAAACTGCGCTTCATCTATTCCGACAACATCAACATCGTCAGCCAGCATCAGAATTGCCGAGGCATTGTCCACCGGAGTTGAAATGATCGATTTGTCATCGTGCGAAACAACTCTTGTCTCAGAGTATCTTTTATCGAGTGAAGGTTTAAAGATTTCTACTCTTAAACCTGCAAACTGGGCTCTTCGTAAGCGTCTTATCAACTCTTCAGTTTTACCTGAAAACATAGAACCTGTAATTACCTCAATTGATCCTTTTTTCCCGGTCACCCTTACTGAATTTTCAAGAAAGTCCATCTGTAATGAATGTCTTTGATAACTTAAATTGTAGTTTTATTCATCGATGACTTGCTGAATAATCGTTACTTTTGCAAAATAAGGAAAATGGTTTGTTATATTAACATCAAAATGTATGGATTTCAATGCAACCATCGATTTAATTATTAAAGATCTCAACGAAGCCTCCGAAATCATTGATGATCTTAAAAAATACCCGGGTGTCCCTGCATTGCAGGTAGAACTCGCGAAATCTAAATGCAGAAGTGCAGGTGATGTAATAGCTCTTCTCAAAAGTCTTGGTGACACAATTTCTTCTGAAAAGGTCCCCGTTAAAGATATACCGGATAAGGCGGAATCTAAAAGGTCGCAGAAAAAAACTGCCGACACTCCCATTCTTGCAGACAAATTCACTCCTCCCACAGATCTGTACGATGAGCAATCAGCAAGCATTAAAGCTGAAAAAGATTTATCAGATCAGCTGAAGGCCAAACCAATAACAAGCTTATACGAGGCAATAGGCATTAGTGACAAGTTCCTGTTTATGGGTGAAATATTCAATGGAAATAAAGATGCATACAACCAGGCAATTTCCAGTCTTGACAAAGCTGAAAGTCTGCAGGATGCAAGGGCAATAATCATGAGTTATGTTGGTGAAAACTCTGAAAATGAGGCTGCCTTCCAACTCCTCGAACTGGTAAAGCTCAAACTCCCATATAATGAGTAAGCTTTATCTGGTACCTACTCCTATCGGCAATCTTAAGGATATTACTTTCAGGGCTCTTGAAGTTCTTGGAAGTGTCGATCTTATACTGGCCGAAGATACCCGTCAGACTAAAAAATTGCTTAATCATTTTAATATCAATACACCTCTCCAGTCGCATCATATGTTCAATGAACACAAAAGTGTAGAATCTGTCTGCTCAAAGATTTTAGGTGGTCAGACTATTGCACTTGTCTCAGATGCAGGGACACCCGGCATCTCAGATCCCGGTTTTCTAATCGTGAGAAAATGTGTTGAAAAAGAGATTCCCGTTGAAACTCTCCCGGGGCCGACAGCTCTGATACCAGCATTGGTAAACTCCGGACTACCTTGCGACCGGTTTTGTTTTGAAGGATTTCTTCCTCCTAAAAAAGGAAGAAATAAAAGAATGACAGGTTTAATTGAAGAGACAAGGACCATGGTCTTTTATGAATCCCCCTATCGTCTTGTAAAAACCCTTGATGAACTGGCGATCCATTTTGGCCCCGATCGTGATGCCTGTGTCTCAAGGGAGCTAAGCAAGATGTTTGAGGAAAATATCAGGGGTACATTATCGTTTCTTTCAGCACATTATACAAATAAACCGCCAAAAGGAGAGATAGTTATTGTAGTTGCAGGGAAAAAAAATTGAATGTAGCAGTGAACGGTCGCGACCGTTCACTACTAAAATTGATATTGCGAATATTTTATGAAACACTTCCTTCTTACATCTCTGATAATACTACTAATATCATATGTTTTACCTGCACAAATTCTTAAGGGAAAGATTACTAATCAGTCAGGAAATCCGGTTCAATATTCCACCGTATATATTCAGGAACTCAGACAGGGAACAACCTCAAACACAAAAGGTGATTATGAGATCAAGCTACCTGCAGGCAAATATACCGTTGTATATCAGAGCCTTGGCTTTCAGCCTGTAAATGTTAATATCACGCTGTCTGACAAAACAATAACAAAAGATGTAATCCTCCCTCTTCAGTATTATGAGATCCCTGAGGTCAGAATTTCAGCATCAGGTGAGGACCCGGCTTATATTATCATGCGCAAGGTTATTGGCATGGCTCCTTATTACCTGAACAATGTAAGTCATTATAAGGCAGATGTTTATCTAAAAGGAAATCTGGTTATAAACAAAATTCCAAAACTTTTACAGAAATCCATGAAAGTAGGTTCAGATAATCATGGGACTTCAGTTTCTGCCGGATCAAAACCTAAAAGTGAAGAAAAATTATTAAAAGCAGGCGACTCATTTCTGATGGAATCATATAATGAAATCGAGTTTACAGCACCAGATAAGTATTTTCAGAAAATGATATCATACAATAGTACATTCCCTGCCGAGGGCAATGAGATATCACCAATGAGTTTTATACAAGCTAGTTTTTACCAGCCTGTTCTCGCAAAAATGGCAATATCACCCCTTGCTCCGAATGCCTTTTCACACTATAGCTTCAAATACCTGGGTGCTTCACAACAGGGAGAATATACAATCAATAAGATTCAGGTAATACCAAAAAGGAAGAGCCAGCAGCTCTTTGATGGCACAATTTACATTATTGAAGATCTCTGGTGCCTTCAAAGTGTTGATCTGACAAATGAGAACCTGATTGGTAAAGTAAGGATCCAGCAATTATATATTCCTGTTCAGGACGAGATATGGTTGCCGGTAAGTCATAAATTTGAAATTAATATCTCAATAATAGGATTTAAGGCTGATGTCGGTTATGGAAGCTCCGTTAAATACGTTGAAGTAAGACCAAACATTTCACTTGAGAAACCTAAAAGTATATCTACTGATTATTCCGGCAGAGCAGTTATCGGTAAAAATGCTTCTGACACTGTTGTTTCCAAATCCAAACAGCAGATCAACAAAATTCTTGAAAAAGATCAGTTATCGAATCGCGATATGATTAAGTTAGCCAGGCTGATGGAAAAAGAATCAGAGAAAAGTGTAAATGACAGCAGCAGAAAATCACTGGAAATAAAAGATTATACAACTCATACAGTTGAAAAAGATGCTAATAAAAAAGACAGTACTTATTGGGCTAAAATACGTCCCATACCATTGTCGGATATTGAGATCCGGAGCTTAAGAATAAGCGATAGTATTAAATCAGCATCCTCTCTTAAAGAACTAAAAACCGATACAACGGCATCAATAAAAAAGAAGGAAAAGAATAAATTCCTGAAAACCATCAGGGAGGTGGGATTCGGACATACGTGGTCAGATACAACCGGATTCAGATTTACTTATGGTGGATTAATTGAACTCAATAAAATTAGTTTTAATTCGGTTGATGGCTTTAACTACGGACAAAATTTCAGCATTACAAAATCGTGGAAAAACAGGAACTCACTCTCAATAGTTCCTGATATCCGGTGGGCCTTCAGCAGAAAACAATTAATGTGGGGAATATATACCAATTATTGGTTTAACAAGATGAAACTCAGGCAGATTTTGGTCAGGGCAGGTATAACAAGCAAAGACATTAATAACGGAGGGGGGATCAATCCCTTCGTCAACCTGGATTATTCCCTTCTTTTAAAGAAAAACTATCTCAAGTTATATGAATCAAGGTATCTTACAATAGGTTACTCCACAGAGATAGTTAATGGTTTAACTATGAATCTGAGCGGCAATTTTGAGGATCGGAGAGTACTTCAAAATACAACAAATTTCTCTCTGTTCAATTCTTCAAAAGCATATTCTGAAAATACTCCTGTTAATACTTACCTGTCATCCGGATCTAATCCTATCAATGAATTGCGTAACCAGAGACACTTTGATATTGTAACAAAATTCTCATATACACCATATCAGAAATACAGAATATTCAGCGGCACCAAGGTACCGCGCGGCTCTGAATGGCCAACTTTCGATCTGACCTGGCAACATGGCATAAATGAATTCAATGAATTTTCATCCGGATTAAGACGATCAGATATGTTAAGGATAGAAGTATCCAAGAGACAGAGCATTGGAGCATTCAGTGATTTCAGATGGAGAATAAGAGCTGCAGGCTATCTCGACAACAGAAATTTAACGTTTTACGACTTCTTTCATATCAACTCTCAGCCGTTACCCCTGCTCCTGAATAATTATGAGGATGCCTTCATGATACCATCTTTTTATTCTATGAGTACGCCCGAGTTTTATGTTGAGGCTCATCTGAAATATACAACCCCCTATTTACTGTTAAAACTGCTTCCCGGACTAAGCAATACGCTAATGCGTGAGAACGTCAGTTTTTCTTATTTTGGCTCACGGTTCCATAGGAATTATACAGAAATAGGTTACAGTGTAAGCGAGATTCTATTCCTCGGAGAGTTAGGAGTATATGTTGGTTTTGATGATATTAAATACAGGAGTGTGGGAGCTAACCTGGTCTTTAAGTTTCATTAAGCAAAAGGTGGTTCATCATGAATATCGGATTCATTATCGAATCCACCGCCTAGTTTTCTCAGGTTATCATGATTCATCTTTGATCCCAGGGTGATGCTCTGTGATGTGCTGAAATCAGTATCCCCATCAATATCAAAATCATCAATATCAACAAACTGAGCCTTCTCTTCACGGAATCTGAGTCTCACATCGTCAACAGGTCCGTTCCTGTTCTTTGCCAGAATAATCTCAGCAATACCTTTGGTGGAAGAACCATCCTCAAAGGTCGGGATCCCGAACTTATCCTGCCGGTGTATGAATACGACCATATCGGCATCCTGTTCAATTGCTCCCGATTCCCTGAGATCCGACAGAAGTGGTCTTTTTGTACCTCCTCTCATTTCGACTGAACGGTTAAGCTGAGAAAGAGCGAGGATAGGAACATTGAGTTCTTTTGCAATACTCTTCAGTGAACGGGATATATTACTAACCTCCTGCTCGCGGCTTCCTGCATTTTCAGGTCCCGACATAAGTTGAAGATAGTCAACAATTACTATATCGAGTTTGTGCTGTGCCATCAGACGCCGGCACTTGGCCCTGAGCTCAAAAATTGAAATTGCCGGAGTATCGTCAATAAATATGGGAGCCTGTACCAGTTTTTTAATCCTCGTATCAAGCTGTTTCCACTCTTCTTCAGATAACCGGCCGTTCTTAATCTTATCTCCGGGGATATCGGTTTCAGCTATTATCAACCTGTTAACCAGCTGGATAGACGACATTTCGCATGAGAATATAGCTACCTTTTTCCCATGGTCAATAGCCATATTCCTTGCCATTGAAAGGGCAAATGCAGTTTTTCCCATTGAGGGCCTTGCAGCAATTATTATCAACTCTGATTTCTGCCATCCTGATGTAAGTCTGTCAAGTTTTGTGAAACCTGATGGGGTTCCCACAAGGGCATCTTCTCTCTTCCCTGCTTCTTCGATCTCCCTTATTGCTTCCTTTATAACCACATTGATAGGTGCAACTTCTCTCTTTATGTTTCCTTCAGCAATCTGAAAAAGAGCATTTTCCGAATAATCAAGCAGTTCAGTAACGTCATATGTGTCATCAAAAGACCTTGTCTGAATTTCTGTTGATACCCTTATAAGTTCACGCTGGATATATTTTTGTGCCACAATCCTTGCATGAAAGTCGACGTTCGCTGCTGATACAACTTTTGATGTCAGCTGAGTAAGATAAACAGGGCCGCCTACACTATCCAATTCATGATGCGACCTTAGTTCTTCTGTAACAGTATACAAATCGACCGGATATTCCCTCGATGACAGGTCGGATATAGCTTTAAATATTTTCTGATGAGCTTCTCTGTAGAAACTCTCCGGCCGGAGAATATCAAGAATGGTAATTACTGCTTCTTTTTCTAGCATAACCGCACCGAGAACAGCCTCTTCCATATCGTTTGCCTGTGGTGGTACCTTACCAAAATCAGGCAGAGTTGTTACTGTTGGTCGTGGACTATTTCTTTGTTTTGCCATTAATGCTATATTTCTTATTTATAAATACTTAGCGAGTAAAAAAGTTATTTACCCGGATAGATTCAAAGGTATGAATAACCATACGTGCTAATAAAAAAGATCTGATTATTGTTACAAACATGTATATGTTTAAAACTTGTTGAAAAGGTAATAAAAGGATCATTGGTATTAAATTCAAAACCATGTGGTATTTTTACATCAAATAGAGGAAGATGATTACATTCCCAAATGCTAAAATAAATATCGGATTGCGGATAACTGGTAATCGTCAGGATGGCTATCATGACATCGAAACGATTTTTTACCCTGTCGGATTGAGTGACGGCCTTGAATTTGTAATTTCAGATCAAAAAGCTCATAAAGATATTCTTAACGTTACAGGCATAAATACCGGTACTGATCCCGATGACAACCTTGTTATTAAGACCATTAAAAAATTACATGAGAGAAACGCCTTTCCGTTTTTGAAAATTCATCTGCATAAAGTTATTCCCGTTGGTGCAGGACTCGGCGGTGGTTCATCAGATGCAGCCTGTCTGTTAAAAACTATAAACAGATGTTTTGGCCTCGGTATCACTGACAACAAATTGAAATCCTTAGCATTAGAGTTGGGAAGCGATTGTCCGTTTTTTATTGATTGTACTCCGTCTTTTGCCTCCGGCAGAGGTGAGGTGCTGACACCAGTAAAACCGGTTCTCAACGGTTATTATCTGGTGCTCATCAACCCGGGAGTTGGAATCAATACCACCGAGGCTTATCAAAATTGCCGGACCGGGCTTCCTTCAATAAGTCTTGCTCAATTGATTGATTATCCGGTTATTGAATGGAAAGAGAAAATTATAAACGACTTTGAAGAATTTGCCTTTAAAAAACATTCTGTAATAGGTAAAATAAAAGAGGGACTATACAGATCAGATGCACTTTTTAGTCTTATGTCGGGAAGCGGATCGAGTGTTTACGGGATATTTTCAGAGAAACCAAAACTACCGCAGAAACTTAAAGATTTAGTTATCTGGGAAAGTAAGCTATGACCTCATCCCTATAGTTTTACCTCAGCCCCTCCCGTCCCCCGCTCCCAGGAGAGCGG
>JGI24133J20442_1000050_pt1 | contig 30703 bp, 29 predicted proteins | sample BarGraNGADG00311_2_FD_20442 | JGI IMG/M metagenome (IMG submission 20442)
CTGAAAAATGTGACTCCGGCTGTTATGACAGTTGGCGGATGGTTCGATGCCGAAGATCTTTATGGTGCTTTACATACTTACGCGGCAGTGGAAAAACAAAATTCCCCTTCAACTAAGAACTATCTTGTTATGGGCCCCTGGTCCCATGGTCAGTGGGCTTTTGGAAAAGCAAATAACCTGGGGAATATTTACTGGGGTCTGGATGCCAATAAAAAATTTCAGGAGCAGGAAAAGCATTTCTTTGATTATTACTTAAAAGGAGAAGGATCTTCTGTTCTTCCTGAAGCAGAGATATTTGTCACAGGCTCAAACGAATGGAGAAGCTTTGATACCTGGCCACCAAAAAATGTTGTTGAAAAAAATCTATATTTTCAGTCAGCCGGAGCAATTTCATTTGCAGTTCCAGGTGGAAAAAACAGTTTCGATGAATATGTTTCAGATCCATTGAAACCGGTTCCTTATGCAGCAGCTGTTCATACCCACCGGACTGCCGAATATATGACAGATGATCAGAGATTTGCTTCACGCCGTCCGGATGTTATGGTCTATCAGACAGATATTCTCACTGAAGATATTACATTAACAGGACCACTAACTGCTGACCTTTTTGTTTCAACCACCGGAACTGATGCTGATTATATTGTCAAATTAATTGATGTTTTTCCTCCCGACGCCAAAGCAGAAGAATCAACCGATGTTAAAGTTCCTCTTGGTGGTTACCAGATGCTTGTTCGCGGAGAGGTGTTCAGAGGTAAATATCGTAATAGCTTTGAAAAACCCATACCTTTTAAGCCGGGCAAAGTGACAGAAGTTAAATATATATTACCCGATGTGGCTCACACCTTTAAGAAGGGACATCGCCTCATGATTCAGGTACAGAATTCCTGGTTCCCACTGGTTGACAGAAATCCACAAAAGTTTACAGATATCTATAAATGTTCCGAAAGTGATTTTCAAAAAGCAACGCAGAGAATTTATCACGATACACAATATTCTTCCAATATTAAAGTCACTATATTGAAGTAATATATTTTATATTTACCAATGATTCCTGTTGTTCGGATTTAAACATAAATAAGTTTTAATTGCTTTTTAATTTTGATATCAAGTATGGTAAAAAGAAAACTGACTCGCAGACAATTCGTTACAACGACCATTACAGCAGGTGCGGGCTCCGTCCTGCTTGGAAAAGCTGCTTTGGGTTTTTCGGCCATACCAGCATTGCCGTCTACAGATCCTTTCCAGATAGTAAATCTTGGTAAGTCGGGATTAAAATCAACTCTTCTCGGAATAGGGACAGGATTCAGCGGATATAACCGTTCTTCGAATATTACCAGAGCAGGTGTCGCAGAATCGCTTATACGTCAGGCATATGAAAAAGGAGTTCGTTTTTTTGATTGTGCTGACACCTATGGTACGCATCCCTTCACAGCAGCAGCTCTTAAAAGCTTTCCCAGGGATTCCTATACTCTGAGCTCTAAAATATGGGTCAGCCAGGGAGGGATCCCCGAACCGGATCGTCCAGATGCTGATGTGGTCATTGACCGGTTCCGGAAAGAGCTTAACACTGATTATCTTGATCTTATACAGATTCATTGCATGACCGATCATTCATGGACCGACAAACAGAAAAAGCAAATGGATATCCTTGAGAACCTGAAGGCTAAGAAAATAATACGGGCACATGGTGTTTCTGTTCATTCTCTTGAAGCAATGGAGGCCTGCGTTGAAAGCTCCTGGGTCGACGTTGTTCATGTCAGGATAAATCCATTCGGAGATGCTATGGACAAGAGGGATCCTGATAAAGTAATCCCTGTACTTGCAAAACTGCACAAAGCAGGTAAAGGCATAATTGGTATGAAACTGATCGGCAATGGTAATTTCAAAAACGATTCTGAAAAAATAGATACCTCGCTTAGATACGTTCTTGGATTGGGAACTGTTGATATGATTATTGTTGGATTTGAATTGCCGGAACAGATCGATAATTATATTGGCAGGGTTAAGAGTGCTCTCATAGCAAAACAATAGAATATGAAACTTTATAAATTCCTGATTACTATCCCTATAGTATGTATCAGTGCGGTCTCTATCCAAAAGAAAGGTTTAGATGAAATTATACAACCCGGGGCCCAACTTGAAAAACTGGCTGATGGGTTTCTCTTTACGGAAGGTCCTGCTTCAGACGCAGAAGGAAATGTCTATTTTACTGATCAACCTAACGACAGGATAATGGTCTGGAGTATTGCAGGCAAACTATCTACGTTTATGCAGCCCTCCGGCCGTTCAAATGGGCTATCGTTTGATAAAGAAGGTAATCTGTGGGCATGTGCAGACGAAAAAAATGAATTATGGTGCATTGCTCCCGATAAAAAGGTAATGGTTATTCCCTCAAAATATCAAAACAAACCATTAAATGGCCCTAACGATCTATGGATCAGAGATAATGGAGGAGTATATTTTACCGACCCCTATTATAAAAGATCCTGGTGGGATCATATTACTATGCCCCAGGATTGTCAGGCTGTCTATTATCTGGAGCCCGACCACAAAAAAATCATCAGGGTTGCCGATGATCTGGTTCAACCCAACGGTATTGTTGGCACTCCCGATTGTAAAACCCTTTTTATTGCTGATATCGGCGGCCGCAAGACCTGGTCGTACACAATCAACGAGGATGGCAGCCTGAGCAATAAAAAATTGTTTTGTGAAATGGGTTCTGATGGAATGACCTTGGATGTAGCTGGAAATATTTACCTTACAGGTAAAGGAGTAACTATTTTTGACAGGAACGGTGTACTAATTGGAAATATTGCAGTTCCTGAAGAATGGACCGCCAATGTCTGTTTTGGAGGGAGGGATATGAAAAGCCTGTTCATCACTGCAAGTAAATGTCTTTACAGAATACACACACAGATAAAAGGGGCTTATTAATCTCCGGAATTTTTACTCTGGTCAAAACATTTATCATTTTAACATTTTTCTGAAAAAAATTTTTTTATCATTGTAATCTGATCTATAATAATCGGAACCTGATTTTTCTATTTATTTAGTATGTTACAAAAACTGGTTTTTACGGAAGGAACCCGCAGAGCTGATGTTAAGCCGGGTATTGATGTTAAGGTAGAATTAACTGAAGATAAACGTACAGGGCGTCTCACAGAAGGAAAAGTAAAAGAGGTACTTACCTCCTCTCCAAATCATCCTCATGGTATTAAAGTTATGCTGGAGAATGGTCTTGTAGGAAGAATTAAGCAGATAATCTGATTCTTAATATTTGGCAATCAATCATAAATTTCTTTAAATTTGAACTATGTGAAAACAACACTGTTTGCATATTTGCTTTATTAGATACTACAATAATCAGCTAAAGATGAAATACGAGGATCTTCTTGTCACCTCTCTAGGTAAAGGAGGCGTAATATCCCCTCTTAAAAATACGCAACGGGCAAATAGTCCGGTTTATAAGTTTGTCAGCGACAATGAAAGGATCCTTTATGATGTTTCACTCGATAATTTCAACAAATGTATTGAGACAGGTGAGACACCTGTTTCATTTGAAAAAGCCGGGCCACGAGAAAATATCTATTTTGAACCTGCAAAAACCAAAGTCGGAATTGTTACCTGTGGAGGATTATGTCCGGGATTAAATAATGTAATCCGAAGTCTTGTAAATGAGCTTTACTACAGATACGGGATCAGCCGGGTTCTGGGTTTTAAATACGGATATGAAGGATTCATATCAAAATATAACCATCCTGTTGTTGAACTGACAGCATCGATGGTTAGTGAGATACATCTTAATGGAGGAACGTTCCTGGGATCTTCACGTGGGGAGCAGGATGTTGAAAAAATTGTTGATACTCTGGAGATTATGAATATCAACATACTTTTTTGTATCGGAGGAGACGGAACTCTCAGGGGAGCCCATGATATTCATAAAGAAATTGAAAAACGCAAATTAAAAATCAGCATTGCCGGGATTCCGAAAACAATTGATAATGATATTGACCTGATTCAAAAATCGTTTGGATTCGAAACAGCTTTTTCTATAGCTAACGACATAATCAAAAATGCTCATAACGAAGCATCAGGCGCCTTTAATGGCATAGCTCTGGTCAAATTAATGGGACGCGATTCCGGCTTCATTGCGGCCAGCGCAGCCCTTGCAATTCAGGAAGTCAATTTCGTTCTTATACCTGAAATAACATTTGACCTTTATGGCCAGCGAGGCTTTCTCCGGGTCCTGAAAAAACGGCTCGAAGAAAGACAGCATTCAGTAATCGTTGTGGCAGAAGGAGCAGGACAGGATTTTTTCGAAACAAAAGGTAAAGATAAAGATGCTTCCGGTAACATTAAACACCAGGACATTGGTGTTTACCTGAAAGAGAAAATCTCAGAAGAGTTTAAACACAAGGGCTTTCCTCACTCTATTAAGTATATTGATCCAAGCTATATTATCAGAAGTTCTCCGGCTAATGCAAACGACAGTAAATTCTGTAACCTTCTTGCCCAGAATGCAGTTCATGCAGCTATTTCGGGAAAAACAGATTTTGTTGTCGGATTCTGGAATAATCAGTTTACCCTCATGCCGATACCGATTGTGGTTGCAAAACGCAAGAAAATTGATGTTGAAAGTGAGTTATGGTGGAATGTGCTTGAAGCAACAGGCCAACCAATTAGTATGAAGAATCCCTGATATGTTAAAGAACATCATTTTTGACCTTGGAAATGTACTGATCAGTTTCAGGCCTTCAGAATATTTTGATAAGAACAACTATCCTGAAAACATCAAGACAACTATTCTATCTGACATATTTGGCAGTAAGGAATGGCGTTTGATTGATAACGGGGAAATCACGACCTCTGAAGCCATCAATTCTATTGCATCACGATCATCCCTTAAAAAGGAAGAAATTGCCCATATTTTCAACTTACGCACGGATGTGATGTTTCCCCTTGATCTAAACGTCCGACTTCTTCCTGAATTAAAAAAACGGGGTTTTAAGCTATTCTATCTTTCTAACTTTCCTATTGACATTTTTGAAGAGATACATTCCGGATATTACTTTTTTAAATATTTCGACGGAGGATTGATTTCTTCTGAGGCAAAATATTCAAAACCAGATAGCCGGATTTATGAAATTCTTCTTGAAAAATATAATCTTATTCCGCAAGAGAGTCTCTTTATTGACGATATTGAAATAAATGTCAGGGCGGCAGAAGATTTAGGTATGACTGGTCTGGTTACTCATGGTTCGCTTGAGATTTCCAGAGAGATTGAGGATAGCATCAAGAATTACAGATATTTTGCCTGATTATGCCTGTAAAATTCATACCCCATTGATCATGTCATTGAAAATATTCAATTCTCATTGACTTAAGAGATCAGATAATAGTATTTATATGTCACATTGTGAGGCATTTAATGCAAATTAATCTAAATATGTTCCACGTGGAAACCAGAGCTATTTTCTGAAATATTCAGATAAAATTGTGGCTTTTGCGCCGCCAACTACTTTTTCAAGTTCTCCGGCAGATACATTCTTTATTTCATCGACTGATTCAAAATGTTTCAGTAAAATTTCTTTTGTCTTTGGTCCGATCCCTTTAATCTTATCGAGATCTGATTTAATCATGTCGGAGGATCGTTTGTCACGATGAAAATTTATACCGAACCTGTGGGCTTCATTTCTTAACTGTTGTATAATTTTAAGACTAATTGAGTTTTTATCAAGATATATAGGGATACTATCTCCGGGAAAATATATTTCCTCAAGTTTTTTTGCTATTCCTACAATAGTTATCTTCTCCCGTAATTCTAATTTATCGATGCTTTTCATGGCTGACGAGAGCTGTCCCTTCCCCCCGTCAATTATAACTAGTTGTGGCAGTTTTTGATTTTCTTCCGTCATTCTTCTGTATCTCCTGAAAACTATCTCCTCCATTGATGTGAAATCATCAGGTCCAGTTACAGTCTTAATATTAAAATGACGGTACTCTTTTTTACTTGGTCTGGCGTTTCTGAAAACAACACATGCTGCAACCGGATTGGTTCCCATAATGTTCGAATTATCGAAACATTCTATATGTACCGGCAGATCAGCCATATGAAGATCATTTTTTAACTTTTCAAGGTTTTTCCCGGTACGTACCTGTGGGGAATGCTCCATTCTTTTCTTCTTCTGCTCAAGTTTGTAATAGATAGCATTACGTTCTGCCAGTTCAAGTAGTTTCAGTTTTTCTCCTACTCTGGGAACTGAATATTTTACCTTAGCAAGAAGAATATCCGGTTTGAACGGTACTAGTATTTCAGGGGAGTCGCTCGCAAATCTTTGTCTGATTTCGGTAATGGCATAATCAAGAATAGATTCTTTTTCTTCATCTGCCCTGATTTTAAGTTCGATAGTAAATGCCTGTATTACAGCTCCTTCGACTACTTTTAGATAATTCACGTAGGCATTGTCTGACTCCTGGGTTATTGCGAAAACATCTACATTTTTAATAGTATTACTTACTACAGTCGACCGGCTTCTGAACCTTGAAAGTATCTCAATCTTTTCCTTAATCAGCTGGGCATCTTCAAAGCGAAGCTCTTCAGAGTATTCTGCCATGGTTTTTTTCAGATGGTCGATGACCGTTGAAATATTCCCTTTAAGAATATTTCTTATTTGTTCTATATTTTCCAGGTAATCATTTTCCGTCTGCAAGGCTACGCATGGCGCCTTGCAGTTACCCAGGTGATATTCCAGACATACTTTAAACTTTGAGGCTGCAATATTTGATTTTGTAAGATTATATGTACAGGTTCTTAACTTATATAATTGTCTGATTAAACTAATTAATGTTTTAACCATCAGCCCTGATGTATATGGTCCAAAATAAACGGAACCATCTCTTACCGGATTTCTGGTACTGAATACTCTGGGGAATGGTTCATTTTTTATACATATCCATGGAAATGTTTTATCATCTTTTAAAAGAATATTGTATCTGGGCTGGTGCTTCTTAATTATATTGTTTTCAAGTAACAGAGCATCTGATTCACTGTCTACAACAATGTGTCTGATATCGAAGGTCTTTTTCAGAAGAGCTATGGTTTTCCCTGACTGGTTTTTCGAAAAATATGAGGTAACTCTTTTTTTAAGATTTTTAGCTTTCCCCACATAAATTACTGTTCCGGCAGAATCAATAAACTGGTAAACACCCGGATTATCAGGAAGTAAAGAAAGAATTGATTTAGATTTTAGTTCAGCTGCCATGAGATATGAAGAAAATATAGGCAAAGATAATATTTGTCCTCATTCGTTACACCCCCTCGCCCTTCGGGCACTCCCCCCAAGGGGGGAGAAAATCACCAGGTGGAAGCGTTTTTTCTCCCCCTCAGGGGGAGATGTCGCGAAGCGACAGAAGGGGTTCTGGTATAAACGAATTCCTATTAAACAAACAATGGTACCAGTTCGAATTTCTTAACATCAAATAATCCACGATCCCCGATTTTCAGATCGGGTATAACCAGCAGTGCCATAAATGACAAGGTCATAAATGGAGCCTTCATTGTGCAACCCATTGAGCTAACCAACTGATTCAGAGAATCATAATCATATGCTATTTCATCGCATGTACTGGTGGTCATTATTCCTCCAATATTGAGCTGAAGTGATTTAACTATTCCGTCGTTTGATACTGCCAGTCCTCCTTTTAGTCTCACTATCTCGTTAATTGAGTTTACTATATCCAGATCATTCGTTCCAATTGATATAATATTGTGACTGTCATGTGCGATAGAGCTGGCAAAAGCGCCCGATTTTAAACCAAATCCTTTAATGAATCCAATCGCCGGTGCCAAATCTTTGTAACGTTCTTTAACAACTATTTTCAGGATATCGTTGTCAATATCGGGAGTTACATATTCAGTTGTCCGCGAAGAACGGTGAATCTCACTTGTTAAAAGCTCTCCTTCGATGGCGACAATTATTCTTATTTCCCTATTCCTGTTTAAAACCAGCACCTCTGGTTCTTTCAGAGGCTCACAAACAAAGTTGTTAACCGGGATACCTGTTTCATATTTAAACTGAACCTTTTCATCAGCAAAAACTTTGTTACCCTTTATCCAGGTTTCACTGACATTCATCTTTGCAGGACTATCTACCAAAATAAAATCTGCAGAATCTCCTTTACGAAGGAGTCCGGCATCAAGATTATAGTGTTCCGATGGATTTATGGTAGCGCTGCGAATCACATCAAATATATTATATCCTTCCGAAATGAGCCGTGCAATTAATTTGTTTATGTGTCCCTCCCTTAGCATCTCAGGATGCAGATCATCGCTGCAGAGCATTACCATGCTGGGATCTGAATTGAACAATTCTTTCAGTGCATTAAGATTCTTTGCAGCACTGCCTTCCCTTATCAGAATTTTCATGCCCAAAGAAATTTTCTCTTTAGCCTCTGAAATAGAGCTGCACTCATGATCGGTCGTTATCCCAGCATTTATATACTTCTTCAGCAAATCTCCCGTTAAACCCGGAGCATGTCCATCAATTGGTTTTCCCAATTCCTTCGCGCAATCCAGTTTTTTTAATACTTCTCTATCATTAGAAATTACTCCCGGAAAATTCATCATTTCCGACAGGTACTTAATTTCTTTCTTCTTAAGCAGTTTTCTTACTTCTTTAGAATTCAATCTGGCTCCATTACTTTCAAAGTTTGTTGCAGGAACACAGGAGGGAGCTCCGAAAAAAAAATTAAGCGGTACTTTCTTTGCATCATTGATCATAAATTCAACACCTTTAATACCTAGCACATTTGCTATTTCATGAGGATCTGATACTACTCCGCAAGTACCATGTTTTACTGCAGCCAATGAAAATGCACCAGGAGTTATCATCGAACTTTCAATATGGATATGCGCATCAATAAGTCCTGGAATTATAAAAACTTCCGGTGCTTTTTGCACTTTTTCCACGTTCAATATTTTTCCATCCAGAATACTTAATACAGCAGGATAGATATTCCTCGTATGAATATCCACCAATTGTCCTGAGACTTTCATAAATATATTATTAATTTAAAATAAATTGTTCCACGTGGAACATCTTATCGTCCCAGATACATTAATAAAATATTAACGTCAGAAGGAGAAACTCCGCTTATTCTTCCGGCCTGTCCAATATTTGCCGGCTTTATTTTATTAAGCTTTTGTCTTCCTTCAGTAGAAATAGAGAGCAGTTCGCTAAAATTAATATCTTCAGGAATCTTTAAACTTTCCAGTCTTTTTATTTTTTCCGCAACAATTTTTTCTCTCAGTATATATCCCTCGTACTTTATTTTTATTTCTGCAGATTCTGCAATTTCCTCGAATCTTTCGGAATTGACCGCTTTTAACTTTTCTGTACCCCTGATTGCTTTAAGCAATTCTTCTATTTTTATCTGGGGCCTCGAGGCAATTGTTATCGCCTTAACTTTCTGGGAAATTTTGTTTGTTTCAACTTTTTCGAGAAAAGCATTAATATCTTCCGGACTTATACTTTTTTCCGAGAGGAAATCAATAATCTCCTTAATCAATGTTTCTTTCTCTTCCAGATGTGCTACTCTTTCAATTCTTGCGGTGCCAATTTCAAATGCTTTTCTTGTGAGCCTTTCATCCGCATTATCCTGTCTTAAAAGAATTCTGTATTCCGCCCTTGACGTAAACATTCTATATGGTTCGTCAACCCCTTTGGTTACGAGATCGTCAATTAATACTCCAATGTATGCTTCTTCCCGACCCAGAATAAAAGACTCTTTATTTCTTATTCCAAGTACTGAATTAATTCCAGCCATGAATCCTTGTGCAGCAGCTTCCTCATAACCTGTAGTTCCGTTTATCTGCCCTGCGAAGTAGAGGTTAGAAATTACCTTTGTTTCAAGCGTATGCTGTAATTGAGTTGGCTGAAAAAAATCATATTCTATTGCATAACCCGGTCTGAACATTTCTACTTTCTCCAGTCCTTTTACTTTCCGTAGCGCCTTCAACTGCACATCCATTGGCAGGCTGCTGGAAAAACCATTAATATAGTATTCCACAGTATCCTCTCCCTCCGGTTCTATAAATAACTGGTGCGAAGTCCTGTCTTTAAATGTAACGATTTTATCTTCTATGCTAGGGCAGTATCTTGGTCCTTTGCCTTTGATCCTTCCTGTAAAAAGAGGGCTAAATTCCAGCCCTTTTCTTATTTCTTCATGAACATCCTTGTTGGTATGAGTAATAAAACAACTTTTCTGTTCCAAATTATTCCTTCTTAATGTCAGATAGGAAAAAGACTCTCCTTTATCGTCGCCGTGTTGCTCTGTCATAGCACTGAAGTCTATTGTTCTTCCGTCCAGCCTGGCGCTTGTTCCAGTTTTCATCCTTTCCACAGAGAATCCCATTTCTTCAAGTTGCTCACTCAATCCTGTAGAGCTCTGATCTCCTGACCTGCCTCCTTTAATGTTTGAAAATCCTACATGCATTAACCCATTCAGGAATGTTCCGTTGGTCAGAATTACTGCAGATGAAAAAAACCTGGTTCCAAAATCTGTTACGACACCAACTACGTTCTTTCCCTCCAATAAAAGAGATGTTGCCTTTTCCTGCCATATTGAGAGATAGGCTGTTTGTTCCAATACCTTCCTCCATTCAGTTGTGAATTTTTGACGGTCGCATTGTGCCCTTGGACTCCACATGGCCGGACCCTTTGATTTATTCAGCATCCGGTACTGAATCATACTTCTGTCGGTAACTATTCCGCTCATCCCTCCCATTGCGTCAATTTCTCTGATGATCTGACCCTTTGCGATTCCTCCCATAGCCGGATTACACGACATTTGAGCCAGTTTAGTCATATCCATNGTAANAAGCAATGTTTTAGCACCCATTACTGCAGCAGCATGTGCNGCCTCNCANCCNGCATGCCCTCCCCCTACAACTATTATATCGTACCTGAAATCCATNTTTCTATNCCTCCNCTCTACCCAACCAATGATCTTCCATTTCCCTCATCCTGATCTTATCATTCTCAACCAAATCATTATATCCAACAAGGTGTAAAACTCCGTGGATCAACACCCGAAATATTTCTGATTTTAAACTAACATTATAGTTTGAAGCATTTTCTTTTACTCTCTCAAGGCTGATATATACTTCTCCGTTTATTATATCTCCATTATTATAATTAAACGTTATAACATCAGTATAGTAATCATGTTCGAGAAACTGAATATTTATTTCTCTTAATCTTTCATCATTAGTAATTATAAAGCTAAGGTCACCTGAAATTTTTCCTTCTTTCTCGATGACCTTATTAAGCATCTTCGCGGCTTTTCTCCATCCTTTAAGCCTGAAGTCCGTTTCATCATAAAATATTCTTAATCTCAACCGGTAATGTTTTTAAAAGTAATTGTGACAGAATTACCCTTCTTGTTGTATTTTATTTTATCAGCCAGGTGAGACATAAGATACACTCCTCTTCCGTTAAGCGCCTCAATGTTTTCCGGAATGGTCGGGTCCGGTATATTCTCCGGCCGGAATCCTGGTCCTTCATCAGCAACTTTTATTTTAAGCTCATTTATTTTATATCTTATAACAATTTCTACAATCTTTTTCGGATCAGACCGGTTACCATGTAATATAGCATTATTCACAGCCTCCATTGTTGAGACCAGAATTTTTCCATAACTGTCCCGCGAAATTCCAAGAATAGTAGTAGTTTCATCAATTGCATTTTCTACAACTCGTAAATTTTCTGCTGAAGATTCTATTTTGATCTTTTTGTACATAATTTCTTAAATGACAGTCCTTATACTAAAATATATCATATTTGTTACACAATTCCTCAGTTTTTTGAAATCCAGGCTTCAGGATCGAGATATTCCCTTTCCTGACATATCATAAATTTTAAAATTGATTTGTTTCCATTCTCCTTGTCGCAATAAACAAGTCCTATCTCCTGTTTTGTTTCAATTCTGTCTCCCGTTTTAACCTTCAAATCTACAATATTTTGATAAACTGATAAATACTTACCATGCCTTATAATAACTATCATATTTGCTCCTTGTACCGAAAAAACTTTTGCAACTTCCCCTTTAAAGATACTTCTTACCGATGTTCTGCCCAGACTTGTGATTTCTATACCAATATTATTCTCAGTAACATATTTTAACACAGGGTGTTTCTGAATTCCAAACTGGCTTGTGATAATTCCCTTTTCTACCGGCCACGGTAATTTCCCTCTATTTTCTGCAAAATTTTCTCCAATCAGTTTTTGTTCCGGAGTCTTATCTGATTTTATAACTTTTTTCCTCTCTTCTTCAACAAGACGTGCAATTTCCTTCTCAATTCTGTCAGCAATATGCTTCTTTTCCTTGAGTTCCTTTTGAAGCTGTCTCTCCTTACTACTGAGCGATTTAACCATTTGCTGTTTTCCCTCTTGTTCAGACTGTAACAAGCCTTTTTGCTGTTCTTCTTTAGATTTTAAATCTGAAAGCCTTGATAAATCATTCTGTAATCTATCCTTTGTTGTTTGAACTTGATCCTTTAATTCCATTATTATCTCCGATTCCCTCCGCCGGAACTTTGTTACCTGTTGAAGATATTTGAGCCTTTTATAGCCCTGATTGAAATCTTTTGCTGACAAAATATATACTAATTCAGGATTTTCCTTTTTAGCTTTATATGAATTAAGAATTGCTCTGGCATAATCATTCTTTAAACCAACCAAATCGCTTTCCATCATATTTATAGCTACAGTATTCATATCAATTCTTTCTGAAAGCAGATTTATTTCTTCGCGCATTCCTCTGATCACCGATTCTCTTAAATTCAATTTATTTCCAATTATTTTTATTTCATTCATGCTTTCAGCCTTTTTCTTTGCTGTTGATTTAAGCATATTATCCACGTAAACAATTTCGTTAAGAGTTGCTTTTCGCTTTTCTTCGAGCTCTGCTTTTGTCTGGGCGCATAAACTATTATCAAATACAAGAATTATAATTAGCAGATATAAATACTTCATAAAAGCTCAATTATTTCATAGTCCCTTCCCGGGATAAATTCTATTCTCCCGTTCCATGGCTGCTGCATTTTTACTACTTTAATCTTCAATCTTATATTATTCTGAGAATCTATTAGTTCTATGTTTTCTGGCATTAATAAATTACCGCTTTTTATAAAACTACTATATTTTATATCGATACTTTTCAGATCAACACTATTATGTTGTTTAACAAGAATTGTTTTCCCTTTCTTACAGTTTATCTCATAATTTAGAAATATGCCCTGAACAGCACAATCAAAGTTTAATTTATCTCCGGAACATGATGCCTTGTTTCTTTCTGAATTTTTTTCTAATATGACATCTCCAAAAAATAAAGGTAAAAAATTCATTGAAAGACCATATTTTCTTTTCAAAAATAACGATGATACTGAATACATTTTCTTATTAATTCTATCGTTAATAAGTATTGTATCTCCCGAGGTGTATATCCTTGCTCCCTCAATTCCAGTCCTTCCTTTTATGCTTATCAGATATTTATCAGGATGAATAAATTTCACACTCCCTATTAGCCTCTCCTTGCTATTTTGAGTTATAATTTCAATTTCGGCTTTCTGAATAAAAAAATTATCGTTTGTAATATTCTGATTTTTAACACTTTCTAAAATATTCTCTGACAAAAACTCTTTTGAAATCTCTAAGTCTCTGTTACTCGTGTTTCTTATTACAGAACAACCAGCACTAAAAAATCCNAGAATTACTATGACAACTATTTTCCACAATTTTCNATTTCTTTTATCAAATCNGTTTTTGTGCTGTCTAATTTCAGTGCAATATTCCAATTATCCACCGCTTTTGTGCACTTTTTCTGNTTTTTCAATATATATCCATAATGTTCATACCATACAGCGTCAGGCTTATCNCCGCTACTGATTATTGACTCCATAACTCTGGCAGCTTCATTTAGCTTTCCTCTTTTATATAGAACCCATCCATAAGTATCAAGAAATGTATTATTCCCTTTTTCTTTTTCAATGACCCTTTTTGCCATCTCTTCTGCTTCCTTAAGGTTTGTATTTTGCTCAGCAAGGTAATATGCATAATTATTAATAACCGTCAGGTCCTCATTATCGGTTTTCAGTGCTTTTTCAAATGTCTCAAATGCCTTCAGATAATCTTTCATTCTGTAATAAATATCTGCTCTCATGGTAAGTACCTGAACAATAAATTCCTTATTATCCACAGCTAGAATTTCAGCCTTTTTCAATTCATCAAGTGCTATTGAATATTTCCCACTTTCAAGCGCTCCGTTTGCGTACAAAATTTTTGCAGGAAAAGACCTGTTAAACCTGCTGGCACATTCTTCTCCTTTTGCTAATAGATTTTTATAATCTTTCAACTGGGTATATACTACAAGCAACTTTTCCCATGCATAATAATTGTCAGGATTCTCTTGAATGATCTCATTCAGTCTGACTGATGCATCGATCAGTTTGTTTTGTTTAATCATCAATTCCGGCCGAAGGAGTGGTATTATATTATCACTTTTATAATTTGCCTCTAAAACCATCATCGCGATTATTAACTTGTCTCCTCCTTCTTTATTAAGTTCCGGTATTTCTATAAGTCTGGCAAGCAATGAAATTTTATCTTCACGGTCAACTTTACTATTAAGCATTATAGTATTTAATAGCATAAATAAATCATTATAACTTTTTTCAGCAAGTAGTAAGTCAATAAGTGAAAGTTGAATCTGAGGATTGTCAGGATTTCTTTCCAGGAGCTGATTGTACACTTCCAGTGCTTTCTGATTATCTCCCTTTCCACGGTAGATGTCTGCAAGCAGTCCGTTGAATAATACTTCCTCCGGATATTCTTTTAGCAGTGATGATATTTTAACCATTGCATCATCATACTTACCTCCTGCCATAAGGTTCTTAATTGATGATATTGTCGAGGTTTCATTTACTCCATATTTCTTATCTAAAGAATCAAAAATCGAATTTGCTTCTTCATAATTTTTATTTTCAGAGTACAGGTTTCCTAGTGCAAGTTGGAGATTTTCTTTCTCAGGAAAATATTTAACTGCTTTTTCATAATAAATTATGGCACTATCTAGATTCTTTTCCTGATAGTATAATCCGGCCAGCATTGTCAGGTACCAAATATTTTGTTGAGCAATTGATAATGCTTTAGTTGCAAAATGTTTCCCGCTTTTTATGTCACCATTAGCAATTACAATTTGAGCCATTTGAAAATACGAGGCATCACTTTTCGGATTAATCTTTATGCATTCTTCGAAATATTTAAGTGCGTCACCGCCATTTCCGAGTAATTTCTGCTTCAAAGCTTCCACATAATAATAACTAAATGCAGCTTTATCGTAATTATTATCTGCTTTCCCGCCAATTCTCGAACGAAATACTGTTCTTCCACAAGAACTGAAGCTTAATATAATAAGCACTAAAAAAACAAAACAATATTTATATAATTTCATACTTATTTTTTACCTGTATGTCCGAATCCACCACTTCCTCTTTTTGAGTCAGCCAGACCGCTTAAAAATAATCAAAATTCAGATGACAAATATACTCCTAATGACCAAATCAATTCATTGTAATAAATGTTGTGATGAAAATAATGTAATTTGAAAACCAATATTTTCTTGTATCATCCAAAGTTAAATATCTTTGCATTCACAATTGCAGAACTTTATTAACCAATTTTCAATTTCATGAACAGCATTTTTAAAAAGTTATCTTTTTCTTCTGCCCTATTCATCATTATTTCATGTAATGCTCCCGGCGGAAATGATAATACGGTTGTGTCTATAATAACCTCAATGGGTGATATTAAGATAAAACTTTATGATGGAACTCCCCGACACCGTGATAATTTCATAAGATTAATAAACACGGGCTTTTATGATGGAATTTCATTTCACCGGATCATAAAAAATTTTATGATACAGGCGGGTGATCCTGTTACTAAGACCGGAGTTGTAAAGAATTTGCCTGATTCTATTAAAACATATACTATTCCAGCCGAATTCAATAACCAGTATTTTCATAAGAAAGGAGCACTTGCTGCCGCTCGTCAGAGTAACGATGTTAATCCGGAAATGAGATCCTCCGGAACTCAATTCTACATAGTTCAGGGCGTTATATTAAAAGATGATGATCTAAATCTGGCTGAACAGCGTATCAACAGTAATATAAAACAAACTCTTTTTAAAAAGATATTAAAGGAAACTGCAGACAGTGTCAGATTATCACAAAAAGCTCTTTCAGATGCGGAAATGCAGGAAATTGCATCTCTTAAAATGTTTCAATATCTGGCTAATAATAAAGCCTACAAGATATCCGAAGAACAACGAAATATTTATAAAACCATTGGGGGAACACCTCTTCTTGATGGTACTTACACTATATTTGGTGAAGTAATTGAAGGTTTGAATATTCTTGATAAAATTGCAGATGTACAAACCGATAGCAATAACAAGCCGCTCAATGATATAAAAATAATTAAAATTAAAATTATCAGAAAATAATTATAGTTGATTTAAAACCTCCTTTAATGATTCAAAATATTACTGATCTTTTAAATGAAGTCTCATTTTTTTCTGTAAAAGATTCTGAAGAACTGGAATTATTTCGCTTGAAATATTTAAGCAAAAAGGGATTACTTTCTGATCTTTTTGAAGAATTCAAGAACGTGCCTGCTTCACAGAAGAAGGAGGTTGGTCAGAAACTTAATCTTCTGAAACAGAATGCTCTTGAAAAATATAATTCTCTGAAAACTGATCTTCAAAATAAAGAAGTATCAGCTGATGGTACTGATCTTACAAGACCATCTTTTCCTTATTCAACCGGTTCCCGTCATCCCATTTCTATAGTCAGAAATGAGCTTATTGATATTTTTACCCGTATCGGTTTTACTGTTTCAGAGGGTCCTGAAATTGAAGATGATGATCATGTTTTCACAAAGCTTAATTTTGCTCCTGAGCATCCTGCGAGAGATATGCAGGACACTTTCTATATTTCCAGAATATCGTCTGAAGACTCCAGTCCGGAAGACATTTTGCTACGAACACATACATCTTCAGTACAGGTGAGGGTAATGCAGAATCAAAAACCTCCCATTAGGACCATTTCACCCGGCAGGGTTTTCCGCAATGAGGCCATTTCTGCAAGGGCTCATTGTATTTTTCATCAGGTTGAGGGATTATATATCGATGAGAATGTATCATTTGCAGATCTGAAACAGACTTTATTGTTTTTTGCAAGAGAGTTATTTGGAAAAGACACGGATATCAGGTTAAGACCATCGTACTTCCCTTTTACTGAGCCATCTGCCGAAATGGACGTAAGTTGTACAATCTGTAGTGGTAAAGGCTGTAATGTTTGCAAATATACAGGCTGGCTTGAAATATTAGGATGCGGAATGGTACATCCAAATGTTCTTGAAGCCTGCAATATTGACAGTAAAAAATATACCGGTTTCGCTTTTGGGATGGGTATAGAAAGGGCTGCAATGTTAAAGTATGGAGTAAATGACCTGAGATTATATTTTGAAAATGATCTGAGGTTTCTCGATCAATTTAAGACAGCATTCTGATTTATTTGAACATAAATGTTATGACAGTGTTAATCTTTGCACTATAATTGAGGAGACGAAATGAAACAACAAGAAATTCATGTTCCGCTATGTGACAGATGCTCCCTTGAATCAGGTTCGATTTTCAAGTACTTAAACCCTGATGAAGTTGAAGCTCTTAACTTCGCAAAAGATTTCCGTCAATATAAGCGTGGGGATATTCTTTACCAGGAAGGAAATCGAATCAGCGGATTTTTCTGTATAAACAGCGGTATCATTAAAGTTTTTAAAACAGGTTTTGACGGAAAAGAACAAATTATCCGTTTCGCAAAAACCGGAGATATAATCGCATACAGGAGTGTTCTTAGTAATGAGCTGGCATGTACATCTGCAAAAGTAATTGAAGAGTGTCAGGTGTGCTTCATTCCGTCAGAAATACTTACATCGTTTATTAAAACGAATCCTGCATATGCCCTGGAATTGCTAAAGCTTGCCTGTCACGAATTAGGTGAGGCAAATTCTTTCATAACGGATATTGCGCAGAAAACTGTCAGGGAACGATTGGCAGAGATACTTCTATTTCTGGTAAATGATTTTGGTCTTGATAATGAGAATTTTCTTAAAATTTCTCTAACCCGTGAAGAGCTTGCAAATATAGTAGGCACGGCAACTGAATCTGTAATCAGATTATTATCCGAGTTTAAATCGGATAAGCTGGTTGAATTAAATGGAAGGAAAATTAAGATCCTGAATACAAAGGGGCTGGAAAAGATCAGTAATGTATTCAATTAAAAAAGCGTCCCCGGTATATCGCGCCCGAATTGTTTTCCCAGATGTTTATATGCATGTTCCGTGGCTTCGCGGCCCCTTGGAGTTCTTTTAAGGTACCCCTCCTTTATCAGGAATGGTTCATAAACCTCTTCAATTGTTCCGCTTTCTTCACCTACAGCGGTAGAGATGGTATTTAAGCCGACAGGACCACCCCCGAATTTATCAATAATGGCAGATAGTATCCTGTTATCCATTTCATCCAGACCATGTTGATCAATATTGAGAGCTTTCAGTCCATATCTTGTAATTTCGATATCTATTTGTCCCGAACCTTTTACCTGGGCAAAATCCCTTACCCTTCTCAGCAAAGCATTGGCAATTCTGGGAGTACCCCTGCTTCTTCTTGCAATTTCAACAGCTGCTTCCTCACCAATTTCAATGCCAAGTATTCCTGCCGATCTTTTTACAATACCTGTAAGTATTTCATGATCATAATATTCAAGATGAAATTTAATCCCAAACCTCGCTCTTAAAGGACTTGTGAGAAGGCCCGAGCGCGTTGTTGCACCAATAAGTGTAAAATTATTGAGTGTTAACTGGACACTTCTTGCACTTGGTCCTTTATCAATCATTATATCGATCTGAAAATCTTCCATTGCAGAATATAGATATTCTTCAACAACCGGGCTCAAGCGATGAATCTCATCTATAAAAAGTACATCTCCTTCCTGCAGGTTAGTAAGCAATCCTGCAAGATCGCCCGGTTTATCCAGTACCGGTCCGGATGTAACACGGAGATTAACCTGCAACTCATTGGCTATTATGGTTGCGAGAGTTGTTTTACCTAATCCGGGAGGACCATGTAAAAGGACATGGTCGAGAGACTCACCCCGCTGTTTAGCGGCAGTTACAAATACAATAAGGTTTTCAATTACCTGTTTCTGTCCTTTGAAATCGCTGAAACTCAGCGGCCGTAATTGTTTATCAAATTCCTTATCATTTTGTGTAATAATATCCTTCCTGATGTTAATGTTTTCTTCCATAAGGCAAAGTAACTATTTAATCAGTTTGGTATCGCCTTCAGGAAGCTTAATTCTGACACCGTTGATACTTATTTCCACATCATCCTTATATGCAATTATGAGTATTGGAATTCCTTCCTCGTTATATTTCTTCCATGTTTTTTGTCTGATCCCCATCTGAAAGTACTGTTCTTCCTTAATTCTGCCATTTTCAAAATAATAGCTTTGCTTACCATCAGGATTGCCCTGAACAAAATTTCCTTTTAATTTCAGTTTTTCGTTGTTGTAATATGATTTCCAGACTCCATCCTTTAACCCGGTGATATATTTTCCTTCCTCAGTCATATCTCCGGATTTATATTTCCATTCACCGTTTTTCTCACCATCTGAATATTGTCCCTGAGCAATTATATCTCCGTTAACAGAATATTCTGTTGATGATCCGTCACGCTTTCCCTGAAAGTATTCTTCCTCTTTCAGAAGGGATCCATTTTCATAATACCAGTTCCATAATCCATCAGGGCGGCCATTATTATAAGAACCGGTCTGCTCTATTTTTTCAAAGATATTGTAGAACTTCCACTGGCCCGAGCGTCTGCTATCAGTATACTGTCCTTCTGCCTGTACCTTTCCGTTGAAAAACAGATCTTTCCACTTTCCGTTGTACTTTCCGGCTTCGTCTACTATTCCTTCGGAGAGGAGTAATCCGTTATCGTTGTATATAAACGAATTTGTGATCTTTCCGTCTTTCCCAAATTCTCTGTGAACCCCAACAGGAACCTTGTTGCGATAAGGACCGCTATATATCAGCTTGCCATCCTGATCATGTTTATTTATTATTTCAATATCAGGCTCATCCTCCACTCTTGATTTCACTATTGCTCCGCTATCATAAAGCATAGTAAGCACCAGCTTTCCGCGGCTATCATATTCTTTATAATAACCATGCATGAGATCATCTCTGAATGATTTTTCAGATTTGATTCCTCCGTTAGGATAAAATTCTTTCCAGTCTCCCTGTTTTAAACCCTTGCTGTCTGTTCTGTTGATTTTTTCCCTGCTTACAAGAAAATCATTGCTATATTCAAGAAGTGTTATTATGTTTCCCTCTTTGTCGAATTCTTTTGAAAGGCCCTCTTTTTTGCCGCCGTTATAAGTGAAAGTCTGTTGTATTTTTCCATCGGGGAAATATATATATGCAGTACCCTCTTTCCTGTCTGCTGCAAAAAGCTCCTTTGACCAGATATAAACTCCCCGGGATGGATCTTTTTTAAATTTGAAATACCATCCGTTCTTTTTGCCGTACAGATAATTTATTTTTTCAGTTGTGTCTCCAGTCTGATCATAAAATAACCAGATACTGTCGAGTAAAAAACTAGTTCTTTTACCTTCCGATTTTTTAATTCCTGTAACATAATAACTTTTCCAGAATCCTTCCGGTTTTCCATTTTTTATCAATCCTTCACTCGATACTGCGCCATTAGGATATTTAAATATCTGATAACCATCCTTTAAAGTTCCGTTGTCCTGTGCAGAACTTATTTTACAGATTAATAAAAAAAATAAAAAAACTATAATTTTTTTCATGACTTAAAGACCAAGTTTTTCAGAGATTTCTATCATCCTTTTAATGGGCTTTTGAGCTTTCATGAGAGTTTCCTTGTCTATTATGATCTCAGGTTTTTCACTTTGAAGGCAATTTAATATTTTTTCAATTGTAATAAGTTTCATAAAACTACATTCGCTGCAACCACAAGTAGAATCTCTCGGTGGTGCCGGAATATAATTTTTTTCAGGATTCTTTTTCTTCATCTGGTGTATTATACCAGCTTCAGTTGCCACAATATAACAATTTCCAGGGTCTTTCCTTATAAATTGCAAAAGTGACGATGTAGAACCTATAAAATCTGCGACCATTCTCACAGGTAATTCACATTCGGGATGAACAATAATTTTTGCTGAGGGATTTTCTTTCTTTAATCTCAAAATTGCTTCGAGTGAAAATTCTTCGTGTACATGACATGTTCCGTTCCATATTATCATATCCCTCCCTGTTTTGTTTAGGACATAGTTTCCCAGATTACGGTCGGGTGCAAATATTATTTTTTCTTCTGCCGGAAGGGATTCCACTATCTGAACCGCATTAGATGAGGTACATATAATATCGGATAACGCTTTTATTTCAGCGGTGGTATTTACATATGAAACAACAGTTCTTCCGGGATTTTCCTTTAAGAATTTCTTAAAATCGCTTGCTTTACAGGAGTCTGCAAGAGAACAACCTGCGTTTAAATCAGGAAGAAGTACTTTTTTCTCCGGAGCCAGTATTTTAGCAGTTTCTGCCATAAATTTAACTCCTGCAAAAAGTATAATGTCAGCTGAATTTGAAGCTGCCTTTTGTGAAAGGGCAAGACTATCTCCTACAAAATCAGCAATATCCTGAATATCTCCCGTCTGATAATAATGTGCAAGGATAATTGCATTTTTTTCTGTCTTCAGTCTTTTTATTTCAACTATATTTTGTTCCTGTGATTTTGGTTTCATAGAGTAAAATTACTCATTAATGTAATATCGAATTTATCGTTGATATCCTTTTCAACAGTAATTAACAGTATAATATTCTTAATTATTAATTTAAATTTTATTTATAATGATAATGATATCCTGTTAATAGTGTTGATATAATAATCGAAAAATTATTGCATTTTTCACCATTACCAGTGTACCAACATCTTTTCAACAGCTCAAAAAACATACCGTTTTTGAAAATCAGTAGATTAGAAAAATAATTAACAGTTGTTATGATAAGCTTGTTGATACTGAAAAAAAGTAAAAGTAAAGTTTTTGATGTTTAATTAAAGTTCATATTTTGATTTTATTTTCTAATAACTTCAATAAATTCAAATTAAAATACTGGAAGGAATTAAAATGGTTGATAAAGCATGATATTATGAGTATTTATATTAGATTATTTACATGTTATTAACAAAAGATAGCAAAAGACCCCTGACCTGTTCTGATAACTTACCCGGTTAAAAAATAAAGTGATCGGGGGCCATCTAAACATTCACCTTATTGTTTTGTTATTCTATCTTACACCATCGTTTAAGATATTAGAATACTTTTTTTTATTTAAGCATTTGTATTAATTTGCGGCCTGATTGAACAATTTAAAAATTAAAAATAAAGGAGTTGAAAAATAGTAAAATTGCTATAACATCGGATCATGCCGGGTACTACCTTAAAGAAAAAATATTGGCTTATTTGATTAAGGAAAAGTACGATGTAAGGGATTTTGGAGCTACTTCAGATGAATCAGTTGATTATCCTGATTTTGGTCATCCCCTGGCGAATGTTGTTTCTGCAGGTGATTATAAATTAGGGATATCAATATGCGGAACCGGAAATGGAATAAATATGGTGGTAAACAAGCATCCGGGAATAAGGGCAGCACTTTGCTGGAATGAGGAGATAAGTCGTTTATCGAGGGCCCATAATGATGCAAATATTCTTACTTTACCTGGATGGTTCGTTTCGGAATCGGAAGCATATCTGATCGTAAGGACATTCCTGACAACAGAATTTGAAGGCGGGCGGCACATGAGAAGAGTAGATAAGATCTCATTAAAAATGTATTAATATGCTTTCAAATTCGTGCAGATACGGAATAAGGGCTGTTATTTATCTGGCAAGTCAGCCCATATCTGGCGGGAAAACGGGTATAAAGAAAATAAGCGGTGATTTAGATCTTCCGACACCATTTCTGGCAAAAATTCTTCAACAGCTTGCGAAACAAAAAATTCTAAGCTCTTCAAAAGGGCCGCATGGAGGTTTTTCTCTGCTGAAAGATCCCAGAGATATAACATTGCTCGATATTGTAAATACTATCGACGGGAAGGATGTATTCACTAATTGTATTATGCATAACGGTTCATGTGAAGGAGTTGTGGGAGAGAAAAAGCATTGTCCTCTTCATAAAGATTATGAAAAGACAAGATCAGAGTTAATAAGATTATTCGGCGAGAGTACAATTTATGACCTTGTGAGAAAGGCAAAAAATAAAGAACTAATTACTATCTGAGTATTTTTTTTCCGGAGGCCTGATCGAGAGCCATAACAAAATTGAAACCAGAATGCCTGCACAATTAAAAAGCGCATCATAAAAACTCCCGGTTCGGGTGAGAGTAAGAGTCGATTGCATAATTTCAAGAAGGATACCATATAAAAGAGGAATCAGACCAATAAGGAACAAATGGCTGGTTTTGTTTATGGTTTTACGGTTTTCCAGAATAATTACTGACATAAGGCCAAAATACAATCCGAAATGCACAATTTTGTCGATATAAGGAATAGTAATAAACGAAACTTTGTCGAAAGTATGAGAACTTGTAAGGCTAAGATACATTATTGTCAGAGCCACCAGTATAGAGAATTTATTCTTCTTGATCATTTTTATCATTTATTGCAAATTTAACCTGATTAATTCATAAACTTAGTGAACCTTTGTAAAATCCCCGTCCGTTAGATCCTTTTTGAACAATTTTGTTGTTAAAAAGAGAGTCCGGGCGGACTGTATTATTGTGAATAATTTAAAATAGATGGCAGGGATATATATACATATACCATTTTGTAAAAAACTCTGTTTTTACTGTGATTTCTATCACATAATTTCTCCGGTTGATAATTCCGCATTTATTGATGCCCTGCTAAAGGAGGCTTCATTAAGGAAGGATTATCTCGAAAACGAAATCGTCTCAACAATATATCTTGGCGGTGGTACTCCGTCGGTGTTTTCAATTAAAGAATTAGGAACAATACTCAATTATATTTATAAATTGTTCAAAGTAGCCGGAGATTGTGAAATAACCATAGAGTTAAATCCTGATGATGTCCAGCCTGCTTATTTACAAGGACTGAAGAATCATAATATTAACAGAGTCAGCCTGGGAATTCAATCGTGGAGAGATTCAGATCTTCAAATGTTGAACAGACGGCATAACTCGGCCACAGCTGTTACAGCACTTAAAGAGACATTAAATGCAGGATTTGAAAACGTTACAATAGATCTTATATATGGTATTCCGGGAATGAGCCTGCAGGAATGGACATCAAATCTCGATTTTTCATTTTCATTTAACATTCAGCATCTGTCAGCCTATCACCTGACTTTTGAACCCGATACAGTCTTTGGGAAAATGCTGAAGAAAGGGTTGATTTCTGAAATTGATGATGATGAAAGTGCAGCTCAATTTAATATTCTGATTGAAAAAGCAGAATCTGCAGGTTTTATCCAATATGAAATTTCAAATTTCGGTAAACCGGATTATTTTTCAGTTCATAATTCAAATTACTGGAAACAGATCAATTATATTGGGCTTGGACCTTCAGCTCACTCTTTTAACGGGTATTCACGACAGTGGAACGTACGTGATCTGAAAAACTATATAAAATCGCTTAATACGGGAAAATCCTTTTTTGAGCGTGAAGAACTTGATATAAAAACCCGCTTTAATGAATATATAATGACCTCCCTGAGAACGATGTGGGGCATAGATCTTGACTATATTGAAAAAATGTTTGAAAAAGAAGGCTATGATTATGTTATCAATCTGGCAGGTAAATTCAAAGAATACGGTCTGATGAGACTGGACAAAAAAACCCTGGTTCTTACAACCCAGGGTAAAATGATATCAGATAATATTATTTCTGAATTTATGATGCCAGCTGAAGAATAGCTATTTCTTTGAAAGCATGAAATTTGTCCGGCCAATAATATTATTCTCGAGGTAAAGTTCCACGCTATAATTGCCGATAATAAAATCTTTGGTATTGTCCAAAAATATGCACATTTCAATATCCTGATTCAAATAGTCTACCTGGCGGTTGGCAGAATATATAATTTTATTGCCTTTATAATCAAAAAGATTATCGGGACTGCTTGTTATAACCAGCGAGTCGGGTCGGATCACTCTCATATAAACATCTTTCTGGCCTGCCTTAGCAAGAGGATTCTCACGAAGAGTGAAACATATTCTGAGTTTATCGAGCAGATTAATTCTTGTAGTCACTTTTTGCTTTTTATTCAAAGAAACAGCAACAATATCCTTCGCCTGAATAATTGAGGCAACCTCAACTTTGTTGCTTAGTTCCTCCTTCACCTTTGAGAGCTCGGAATTAGTATTCTGCACTTGAGTTATTTGCTGCTTGATTTCAGTATTTTCGGAGGCAAGCATTTTGTTTTTTGTATTAAGGGAATCGATCTGAACAATGTAACTTTTCATTATTTCTCTCATTGTTGTGATCTCGCTCCTGTACTTTTTAATAAGCTGAACATTTGATGCACTAACAGACAGCAGCTGGACAATCTTATTCTTCTGCTTTTGCAACCCTGCATTAAGAGTATCATTGGACGTTTTCAGAGTATCATATGCAACGACCATATGTCTTAGTTCAGTTGCAAGGGAGTCTTTTTCCTGAGTAAGGGCCGTCTCCATTTCAACCATCTTGTTTTTCTTATCGAAATACAAATAAATAAGAAAAATCAGAGCTAATCCAAGAATGATTGAAGTGACAATCATACCAACAGGGTTACTCTTTTTCGTTCCCTGTACATTTGGGATACTACTATTTAAATCTGCCATATATCTTATTGTGTTTAAAAGGTTTCATTTGCAAATTTAACAATATCCAGATAATATTTCAAATTAATAATATAAACATAAGACAATAATTTTTGTTATATTGTTCAAAGATTCAGGTGATCTTTGAATCAGAATAAAGATTTTGACTTCCTTCACATATTATCAGAATCATGAAATACGTCGGTGCACATGTAAGTGCTTCAGGAGGTGTTGAAAACTCTCCGATAAATGCAAATTTAATAGGAGCGAAAGCTTTTGCTCTCTTTACTAAAAATCAAAGACAGTGGTTCTCAAATCCTTTGTCAAAAGCAAGTATCAAAGCATTCAGAGACAACTGTGAGAAATATGACTATAAGCAATTTCAGATATTGCCTCATGATAGTTATCTGATAAATCTCGGACATCCCGATAAAGAACTCCTGGAAAAGTCAAGAGCTTCATTTCTTGATGAAATGCAACGATGTGAACAATTAGGACTTGACAGGCTAAATTTTCACCCCGGGAGCCACCTTAATTCCATAAGTGAAGAGGAAAGCCTCAGTCGTATGGCAGAATCTATAAACAGAGCTCTTGACAATACAAAGGGTGTTACCGCTGTGATAGAAAATACAGCCGGGCAGGGAACAAATCTTGGATATAAATTCGAACATATCAGGTTCATAATTGACAAAGTTGAGGATAAGTCGCGGGTTGGAATTTGTATTGATACATGTCATGCTTACACATCAGGATATAATATTAAATCACCCGAAGGGTTTGCTGAAACATTCAGTTTATTTGATAAGATTGTCGGATTTAATTATTTGCGGGGAATGCATATTAATGATTCAAAGAAAGACTATGCCACCAGGGTTGACCGGCATGATAATATAGGAAAAGGCTTTTTAGGGAAAGATGTCTTCAGAATGATAATGAATGACTCAAAATTCGACAATATGCCTTTGATACTCGAAACACCGGAAGAATCATTGTGGGAAGAAGAGATCAAAAAACTATATTCCCTGATTGAAAAGTAATCAGCAGCACCCCATGAGGATTTAATTATTTTTCCAACAATTTATCTATATCTGTTTCTTTCAGCTTTTGTTTGGTTGCATTATAGCCAACTTCAAAAAGCAAATGGGCTTTTTCAGGATCGAGAATTTTGTAATTTCTCAGTTCCAGGGGAGCAATAAAAAGATCGAATTTCTTAGCTTTTTCGGAGATTTCTTTTGACATGCTGAGCATAAAAGTTCTTTCCGCAATATTTATCAATCCGCTTATTTTTTCAATATAACCTACTGGGTTAACAAAAGAACCGATAAGAATTTTGCATTTTTTTTCGATTGGCCTTACCGGCAGATTATCCAAAACACCACCATCAACATAAGAAACACCGTTGATTTTTACAGGTTGAAAAAGTACCGGTATGCTGGCAGAGGCAATAACCGGATCAATCAGATCACCTGAAGAAAAATAGACGGCTTTACCATTATTAAGATCAGTCGCAGTAACAAATAATGGGATCTTCAGCTCTTTAAATGTTGTTGCACGTAAGTTTGTTTTCAATATTTTAATTATGCTATTAATCTGGAGTAATCCCTCTCTTGGCAGTACCGGTCGCATGAAATCAAAACGGCTGCCTGCACTCATCAACTTCAAAATCTCTTTTGATGTATAACCATCAGCATATAAAACACCAACCAGAGCTCCGGCGGAGGTTCCGGATATTATATCAGGAAAAATTCCTACCTCATTTAATGCATGTATCACTCCAAGATGCGCGAACCCTCTTGCCCCTCCACCGCTTAAAACCAGACCAATTTTATATTTATTCCCAGCCATTATGAAAATTCTTAAGTATATCTATTTTATTAAAAAATCAATAAGGAGTTTTATATTCAGAAAGGTTACAATTCCTGCAATAGCAGATAACAAACCAATCAGAAACCGGCTGTTGGCGTATTTTCCCATTACCTTTTTTGATGAGGTAAGGTAAAGTTGCACTGCAATGGTAAAAGGAAGCTGAACACTTAAAAATACCTGCGATAATATAAGACCTTTGAAAGGATTACTTATAAAGAAGATCAATATTAAAGCACCAACCAGGGATATTACCACACCTATCCGGGAATGATTATCTTTTACATCATACGGTTCTTTATACATTCCCGAGACTATTGATCCGCCTGCCATTCCCGAAGTTATTGATGAAGCAATCCCTGCGAAGAGAAGAGCAACAGCAAATACGACAGAAGCATTGGAACCGAGTAGCGGCTCGAGAAGTTGTTTTGCTTGCGGAAGCTCTTCAACTTTCTGGTTTTTTGCAAAAAATGTTGCAGCAGCAAGAAGTATCATTGCACTGTTAATGGCCCAGCCGATTATCATCGAAAACAGAGTATCTGCAAATTCGAATCTGAGTTGTTTTTTAATGATTTTTTCATCCTGCAGATTCCACTGGCGGCTTTGTATGATTTCTGAATGAAGAAAGAGATTATGGGGCATCACGACGGCGCCAAGAACACTCATTATCAGCAATATGGAGCCTTCAGGAAATGATGGTTTTATCCACGAAATACCTGCCTGGATCCAGTCAACCTTTACAAGAAATAATTCATATAGAAATGAAAGGCCTATTATCGAAACAAAGCCGATTATCCACCGTTCAATTTTCTTATAAGAATGTGAAAACAACATTATTATTACAAACAGGGTCACCAGCAAGGCACCTAGTCTCATCGGAACATTAAACAGCATATTTAAAGCAATAGTAGCTCCGAGGATTTCTGCAAGCGAGGTAGATACAGAAGCAAGAACAGCAAATGACAGTACCGACTTTGAAATCCACGGTTTTAAATATATTGTAGCAGCTTCTGAAAGACAAAGTCCTGTTGCAATTCCGAGATGAGCAACATTATGCTGCAAAACAATCAGCATAATTGTAGAAAGTGAAACGACCCATAAAAGAGTATATCCGAATTCTGATCCGGTTGCAATATTTGCTGCCCAGTTTCCCGGATCGATGAAACCGACAGTTACCAGCAAGCCGGGACCAATATATTTGAAAATATCAAGTCCCCCGAAAGAAGGTTTGTGGTCTTTTCTTTTCAGGTCCTTGAAAAATCCGGAAGAATTAATTAAATTCTTAATATTCAACATATTGGATATAATAGGATCTTATTTACCAAATTCCCGGGTTATGCCATTAGCAATGACAAATATAAACAATGATAATGAAAATTATTGCCGTCATTTTCCAGGTAACCTGAAAATCAATAGATTTGCAATTAAGATTTTTGGTAGTCGTTGAAATCAGGCCGATCCGTCTTGCCGGAATTGAAAAATGTGATATGGAGATAAGAAAATTTACACCATTGGTTGATAAAAGAATTCTTGTTCTTCTTGCAGGACTTATGTGGTGCGGAGTAGGGATTATTCTGATTAGCTTTGCTATCAGATGGCTGGCAGCCTGTAATGGAAAGGAACAGATTATATTTTATACAGCCGGATTTTTAGCAGCTATGCCGATCCATCATTTTGGTTTCTTAAGGATTGCCGACAAAAACCTTAACAGGCTGTTGCCCCTGAATGAAAAAAGATGTCTGTTCTCTTTTATGACCTGGAAAAGCTATATAATTGTTCTAGTAATGGTTTCCATGGGAATTGCCCTGAGACACTCGGCTATACCTAAGAAGGATTTGTCAGTGCTATATAATGGAATCGGATTAGCATTGTTCCTTTCGGGTCTCAGGTATTTCAGATTCTTCATTATTATCATAAAAACTCACAAAGGATGAAAAAGTTAAAAATTTTCTTACCAGCTGTTTTTCTGACAGCTGTACTAATGGGGCAACAAACAGATAAGGTCAGCATCCCATATAAAATGGAAGACCTTACATCACCCAAATTTGCCAAGGCAGTGGATCTGGCAGGAGGAGTTTGTATTATTCCGATTGGAATAATAGAAAAACACGGACCCCATCTTCCTCTTGGAACTGATTTATACGAAGCAAGGGAGATTGCTTTTCACGCTGCAGAAAAAGAATATGCCGTGGTTTTTCCCCCATATTTTACCGGACAGATTTTTGAAGCACGGCATCAGCCGGGAGCTATTGCTTACAGTGATGAGCTGATGTGGAAGATGCTTGATGAAACCTGCAGGGAGTTGTCGAGGAACGGATTGAAAAAAATCATTCTTTTAAACGGTCATGGAGGCAATACAAGTTTTCTTCAGTATTTCTGCCAGTCACAACTGGCTAAAAAGCAGGATTATATAGTAGTAATGTTCAGGCCTGAAAGCGACCCTGCAAATGCTGCTGAGATTAAATCCTTAAAAAAAGCCAGGCTCGATGGTCATGCCGGTGAAGAAGAGACCTCAATGATGTTCTATATAAATCCGGTACTGGTTGATCAGGAGGCATTGAAAAATGAATCGGGTCTGGACCAGGACAGATTAAGCAAGCTGCCATTTGGCTATACGGGTATATGGTGGTATGCAAAGTACCCAAATCATTTTGCAAGCGATATTAACACCCCGAATAAGCGGCTTGGCGAATTATTAATTGGAAGCGATGCCGGTCAGCTTGCCGAACTGATTAAGTTTCTGAAGAAAGACAATACGATACAACAACTTCAGGAAGAATTCTTTAAAAGAGCTGAAAATCCGATACAGAAATAAATA
>JGI24133J20442_1000052_pt1 | contig 30291 bp, 32 predicted proteins | sample BarGraNGADG00311_2_FD_20442 | JGI IMG/M metagenome (IMG submission 20442)
TTCGCGAAGCCCGCGAACAGCGGGGTGGCGAACAGCAACAGCATGATCGTGCCGTGCATCGTGAAGAACTGGTTGTACTGCTCCTTGCTCTGGAACACCTGCAGGCCCGGCTGGAAGAGCTCCGCCCGCATCAGCAGGGCAAGCACGCCGCCGAACATGAAGAAGCCGAACGACGTGACCAGGTACATGTAGCCGATCGTCTTGTGATCGGTCGAGGTGATCACCTTGATGATCGAGCGTCCGAGCGTCTGCCGGCTCGGGGCCAGGCCCGGAACAAGCCCAGTCTGGGTGGTGACCATCAGCCCCCACCCCCGATGACGACCTGTTGACGGTTGTAGTCGACGCCGAGGGATCCGGTCTGCCCTGCGGCGCGCAGCTGCGCGATGTGCGCGTCGTACTCGGCTCGCGACACGACCTTGACGTTGAACCGCATCTCGGAGTGGTACTCGCCGCAGAGCTCGGCGCACTTGCCGGCGTAGCTGCCGAGCTTCTCCGGGACGACCTGGAAGTGGTTCGTCCGCCCCGGGATGATGTCCTTCTTGTACAGGAACGCGGGTACCCAGAACGAGTGGATGACGTCGCGCGAGTCGAGCACGAACTCGACCCGCTCGCCGACCGGGAGGTAGAGCGTCGGAGCGGTCGCCTCGACGCCGGGCTGACCCGAGAGAGGCGTCTGGTTGCCGGAGTCCCACACGCCGGCGTCGAGGTAGTTGAAGTCCCAGCTCCATTGCTTGCCGATCACCTGGACCGTCAGGTCAGGGGTCTGAGAGGTCGACTCGATCGCCGTCAGGTCGCGCTGCGTGTAGTAGTAGAGGACGCCGACCATGATGAGCGGAAGGATCACATACATGACCTCGAGCGGCACGTGGTACCGCAGCTGCACCGGCAGCGTCTGATCGCCCGCACGCTTCCGGTAGACGACGACACACCACAGGATCAGACCCCAGGTGATCGCGCCGACCGAGAGGGCTGCGATCCAGGACCCCGTCCACAGGCTGGTGATCCGATCCGTCTGGTTCGTGACGCCGGGACCACCCGGCAGCCACCCCCGCTGCACCTCGGCGGAACATCCGGTCGTGACCATTGCCACGACGGCCACGAGGACGGCAAGGCGCACGCCGGTGCGCCATCGTCGACTGGTGGGTTGCGACTCCAAGGAAGGCCTCTCCGATCATCAACAAGAACGCCTCGGTGCGGGGTGCGCGACGCGCACCCGGGACTTAGGTCCCTGACCGGATCAGCCTAGCGTGCCGCGCGAGTAGCCAGCCGCGACGGTCCACGGTCGTGTTCGGCGGCGTGGCGCGCCGGGATTGTCACGGATTCGTCCGGTTGAGCAGGTCTGTCTCGCAGTCAGGCGCGCTACCGTGCGCTCGTGAGCTCCGTCGTGCGGGTCTTCTTGGACGCCGGGGGAAGCGCGCCGCTGCACCCCGTCGCGCGGCAGGCCCTCGACGCCACGTTCAGCGAGGGCTGGGCAGACCCGGACCGGCTGCACCGGGAGAGTCGCCGAGCCCGACTGATCCTTGACGGCGCGCGCCAGGCGATCGCGGCCGTGATCGGCGCGCGCACCGAGGAGGTCTTCTTCGCACCCTCGCACGTGGCGGCGCTGCACACCGCGGTGCGCGGGGTCGCCCGAGGTCGCCGCCGGGTCGGGGCGGACATCGTCACGACGGCCGTCGACCGCGCCGCCATGCTGCAAGGTGCGGAGTTCGCGGCTGCTCGCGCCGGTGGCCGACACCTGCTCGCCCCGGTCGACGGGTACGGGCGGGTGCATGTCGAGACCATGGCGGCCGCCCTCGGTTCGCCCGGGGTGGCGCTCGCCGCGATGCAGCACGCGAACGGCGAGGTCGGGACCATCCAACCGGTCGAGCGCATCTACGCCGCGGCGCACGACGCCAAGGTCCCGCTCCTGCTGGACGCGGGCTCGAGCCTGGGTCACCTCCCGCAACCCGATACCTGGGACCTGCTCACCGGCAACGCCGCCGACTGGGGTGGGCCGTCCGGTATTGCCTTCCTGGCCGTGCGCGCTGGGGTTCGTTGGGCGCCGGATTGGCCGACGGACAAGGACGAGGGTGGCTGGTTCCCCGGCGGGGTCAGCGTGCCGCTCGCTCTCGCTGCCGCGGCCTCGTTGGANGCCGTGGTGCACGAGCGCCAGGACAGTGACGCCCACCGGCGCGCCTTGGTCGACCTGATCCGCGAGGTTGTCCCGGANCGTGTCCCGGACGTGCAGGTGCANGGCGACCCGTTCGACCGGCTGCCGCACGTGGTGACGTTCTCGTGCCTCTACGTCGACGGCGAGGCGCTGTTGCGCGAGCTCGAGAGGTACGGTATCGCCGTCGGTTCGGGTTCCGCGTGCACTTCGGACTCGCTCAAGCCGAGCCACGTGCTCGCGGCGATGGGTGCCCTGACGCACGGGAACGTCCGGCTTGTGCTGCCGCGAGACGTCACGCGGGCCGGCATCGAGCGATTCCTGTCCGTGCTGCCGATGGCGGTGCAGCGGGTGCGAGACCAACTGGGGGTCCAAGGGCTGTGAACGACACCGATCGTCCGGTGATCCGAGGCGTGATCGTGGATGCGCGCGGGTTGAACTGTCCGCTCCCGGTGATCCGGCTCGCCGCGGCGGCCAAGGGGGCCCCCGCGCACGCGATCTTGACGGTGCTCTCGACCGACCCCGCAGCCCGCTACGACGTCGCCGCCTGGGCGCGGCTGAGAGGCCACGAGGTCCTGGCGATCGGTCAGGACGGCGAGGAAATGACGATCACGGTCCGGATCGGCGAGCTGCCGCCGGTGACCGGGGTCAGCTGAACGAGCCGCCGCACGCGCAGGCGCTGCCCGCGTTCGGGTTGTCGATCGTGAAGCCCTGCTTCTCGATCGTGTCGGCGAAGTCGATCGTCGCGCCGTCGAGGTACGGAACGCTCATCTTGTCCACCACGACCTCGACGCCGTCGTAGTCCTTGACAGCGTCGCCGTCGAGCACCCGCTCGTCGAAGTAGAGCTGGTAGATCAGACCCGAACAGCCACCCGGCTGGACGGCGACGCGCAGCCGAAGGTCGTCGCGCCCCTCCTGCTCGAGCAGACTCCTCACCTTCGTCCGGGCCACGTCAGTCAACGTGACGCCGTGCGTCGTGGTCTGGGTGGTGTCGCTCATGGTGTCTCCGCTCGTCTCACTGGGTGGTGCGCTGTCGCCGCAACTGAAGGTTCAACAATGCGCACCCAACCCCTGTTCCCGTCAAGGGGTCGTCGTCATCCACCAGGGTACGGCCGTTTGCGCCGAGGCCACACCATGCTGCACAGACGGCCCGGCGATCGTCTCTCGCTGCTCGGCGCGGCGTCGTCATCGCGACCAGGTCCGTGCCACCCGGGCGGCGCGCGCCGCGAGGGTACCCGCCGGGTCCGCGAGCGCGGCGCGCACCTCGGCGGGACGCTCCGCCACCGGGTACACCCCCGAGATCCCGCCAGCGCTCCACTCGCGCCGGCCCACGGTCGACTGCCCAGCCAGCACCACTGCCGGCACCCCGGCACGCCCCGCGAGGCGCGCCACCTCGGCCACGGCCTTCCCGTGCAGGGACTGCCAGTCGAAGGTGCCCTCCCCGGTCACCACCAGATCGTTCCGCGCGAGCCGGTCCGCCAGCCCGACGGCGTCCGCGACGAACGCGGCTCCCGGGACGAGTCGCGCGCCGAGCAGAGCGAGCCCGAACCCGAGGCCGCCGGCAGCCCCGGCGCCCGGAAGGACGGCCGCGCGCTGGTGGGAGCCGTGGTCCGATCCGGCGAGCAGGTTCGCCCTGGTGAACTCGTCACCCAGGACTCGCTCGGCGAGCGCCGCGAAGTGGCCGAGCGAGCGCTCCAGCTCCTGGGCCTGATCCGGTTTCGCGCCCTTCTGGGGCGCGAAACCGGCGCTCGCGCCGTGCCGGCCGAGCAGCGGCACGTCGACGTCGGCGGCCGCGACGAGGTCCACCGCGGCGAGGCCGCGCCGCAGGGCACCCAGACCGGCAAGGTCCGCAACGGTCAACCCGGCGAGGGCAGCACCACCCCGGTTGAGCGGCCCGCCGGCTGGGCCGAGCCCGAGACCGGCGAGCATCCCAGCGCCGGCATCGTTGGTGCCCGAGCCGCCGAGCCCGACGACGATCGTCCCCGCGCCCAGCTCGCGCGCCGCGAGCAGCAGCTCGCCGACGCCGCGGGTCGAGGTGCGGCCCGGATCACGGCGGTCCGCGGGAACCAGGTTCAGACCGCANGCATCGGCCGCCTCGAGGTACGCGGTCGGCGCCCGGTCGGGGCGCTCGACCAGAAGAACCCGCCCGAGAACGCTCNCACCGACCGGTGAGCCCACCGGGACCANGTGCAGAATGCCACCGAGAGCGGCCTGCACGGTGTCCAGGAAGCCGGGACCGCCGTCGGCGAGCGGACACAGCTCGATCGAGTCGTCCGGCGCGCCGCGGGCCCAGCCGTCCGCGATCGCCCGGGCCGCCGCCGGCGCGCTGAGCGTCCCGCCGAAGCAGTCGGGGGCCACCAGAACGCGCATGCAGGCATTCTGACCGAAGCAGCGGCCGGACCCGAATCGGTGGCCGCTCGGATCCGTGTGGGAGAATCTGATCGTGAGCGCGATCGCTGAGACCTCCGCCGCCGGCTCGTTCGACGAGCCGGCACCGTCGGGTGCCCTGCTCCTCCTTGGCCAGGGCCGTGACCTGTACTCGGAGCGCGGCGTCGAGTGCACCGGCGCGCTGCCGGCGGCCAGCGACCCCGATCTGGTCGAACGGGCGCGCGCGGCACGCGCCGCTCTGGGCGAGCGCGCGTTCGTTCTCGGCCACCACTACCAGCGCGACGAGATCATCGAGTTCACGGACGTGACCGGCGACTCCTTCAGGCTCGCGCGCGAGGCGGCGGCGCGGCCCGAGGCCGAGTTCATCATCTTCTGCGGCGTCCACTTCATGGCCGAGAGCGCCGACATCCTCACCTCCGACAAGCAGGCCGTGATCCTGCCGGACCTCGCCGCGGGTTGCTCGATGGCCGACATGGCTGCGATCCACCAGGTCGAGGAGGCCTGGGACGTTCTCGCGGACGCCGGCGTCGCGGACGAGACCATCCCAGTCACGTACATGAACTCCACCGCGGCGATCAAGGCGTTCACCGGCCGTCACGGCGGCACGGTGTGCACCTCGTCGAACGCCGAGGTCGCGATGCGCTGGGCGTTCGACCAGGTCGGCGGACGGGACGGCACCGGGAAGGTGCTCTTTCTGCCCGACCAGCACCTCGGTCGCAACACCGCGGTGCTGCGGCTCGAACTGTCGCTCGACGACTGCGTCGTCTTCGACCCGCACAAGCCGGCCGGCGGCCTCAGCCGCGATCAGCTCAAGGCGGCCCGGGTGATCCTNTGGCGCGGNCACTGCTCCGTNCACGGCCGGTTCTCGGCCCGCAACGTGTCCGATATCCGGGNGAAGGTGCCGGGAGTCAACGTGCTGGTGCACCCCGAGTGCAAGCACGAGGTCGTCACCGCGGCTGACCAGGTCGGCTCGACGGAGTACATCGTCCGGGCGCTCGCTGCGGCCGAGCCCGGTTCGTCCTGGGCGATCGGGACCGAGCTCAACCTGGTGCGCCGGCTCGCCGNGATGAACCCGGACAAGAACGTGCACTACCTCGACTCGACCGTGTGCTTCTGCTCGACNATGAACCGGATCGACCTGCCGCACCTGGTCTGGACCATGGAGTCCCTCGTCGAGGGCCGCGTCGTGAACCGGATCGTCGTCGACCCCGACGACGCGCACTGGGCCCGCGTGGCGCTCGACCAGATGCTCGCGCTACCCGGCTCCTGACCGGCGGACGCCGTGGCCACCACGCGCTGGTGCGCGTTCAACGAGCTCGCGGAGATCGATGCGAGCGTCCCCACGGAAACCGAGGCCCGCTTCGTCGACGACGGCGACATCATCACCTAGGCCGGCATCTCGGCCGGCATCTCGGCCGGCGTCGACATGGCCCCGCACCTGGTCCATCGGCTCGAGAGCGTGGAGGCCGCCCGCGGGGTGCGGCGCGGCATCCAGTACGACCCGGCTCCCCCGGTCCAGGACCGGGCAGCCGGTGCGCCTGGCTCAGGCCCCGGCAGCGAGCGCGCCGGGCAAGCCCTGTAGCAGCAGGGCCTCGGCGACGATCACCTTCTGCAGCTCCCCGAGGTGCACCGACTCGTTCGCGCCGTGCGCGCGAGAATCGGGGTCCTCGACCCCGGTCACCAGGATCGCCGCGTCCGGGAACTCGCGGATCAAGTCCGCGATGAACGGGATCGAGCCGCCGAGGCCGACGTCGACCGGCGACACGCCCCAGGCCGCCTCAAAGGCCGCCCGGGCCGCCCGCATCGCCGGCGAGTCGGCCGGTGCCAGGAACGGTTCGCCGGTATCACCGGCCGTCACCGTGACGTGTGCGCCGAACGGCGCGTGCCGCTCGAGGTGCTCGGTCAGCGCGGCGAGGGCCTCCGCCGCGTCGCCGCCCGGAGCCACCCGGACCGAGAGCTTGGCGCGGGCGCGGGGTGCGAGCGTGTTGGAGGCCTCGGCGACACTCGTCCCGTCGACGCCGATCACCGCGATCGCCGGTCTGGTCCAGATCGCCGCCGCGATCGAGCCGGACCCGGCGAGCCGGACCCCGTCGAGCAGACCGGCGTCGGACCGCAGGTCCGCCTCGGTGTAGTCCACGGTGGGGTCCGCTGCCCGCCCGAGCCCGGCCACCGCGACGTCACCGGCGTCGTCGTGCAGGGTCGCGATCAGTCTCGCGAGCACCGTCAGAGCGTCGAGCACCGGTCCGCCGAACATCCCCGAGTGGATCGCGTGATCGAGCACGGCGACCTCGACCACGCAGTCAGCCAGCCCGCGCAGGCTCGTGGTCAGCGCCGGGACGCCGACCCGCCAGTTCACCGAGTCCGCGACGACGATGACGTCCGCCGCAAGCAGCTCGCGGTATTCGAGCAGGAATTCCTTGAAGGTCGGCGAGCCGATCTCCTCCTCACCCTCGACGAAGACCGTCAATGCGACCGGGAGATCCGGACCGAGAGCGCGGATCGCCCCGAGGTGCGCGATCAGGCCGGCCTTGTCGTCCGCGGCACCGCGTCCGTAGAGGCGTCCGTCGCGTTCCACCGGAGTGAACGCGGGCGTGTCCCACTCCTCGTCGGCACCCGGCGGCTGGACGTCATGGTGCGCGTAGAGCAGCACCCTGGGGGCGCCGTCCGGCCCGGGACGACGCGCAACCACTGCGGGCGTTCCGGCGCGGCCGTCGGCGCCCGTTACGGAGAGGATGCGCACCTCCGGCAGGCCCGCGCCACCGAGGAGCGCAGCCACCGCCTCGGCGCTCCGGCGCACCTGCGTCTGGTCGAAGGCCGGGCTGGAAACACTGGGGATTCGCACCAGCGCCTCGAGCTCTGTCCGCAGTGCGGGGAAGTCGTTTGCGACCCGCGAACGGAGCGTGTCGGGGGCGAACGGGGCGCCGGCCCCGGTCGAGGTCCCAGGGGTTTCGGTCACCCGACAACCGTAGTACGCACCTCGACTACGCTTGGCCCGTGTTCACCCGCAAGCAGGAACCAGCGCCCGACGCCGCGGCGTCCGCGGCCCACGACGCCATCGAGTCCGAGCCGGCCGGCAAGGGACGACCGACGCCGAAGCGCAAGCAGGCCGAGGCGGCGAACCGCCGCCCGCTCGTCCCAGCGGACCGCAAGCTCGCCGCGCAGACCGAGCGCGGAAAGGCCCGGAGCGCGCGCGAGCGCGAGTACCAGGCGCTGCGCACGGGCGACGAACGCTACCTCCCGGCGCGCGACAAGGGGCCGCAGCGTCGGTGGATTCGCGATTACGTCGACGCGCGTTGGTCTCCCGGCGAGTTCTTCCTGCCGATCGCGCTCGGCATCGTGTTCGCGACGATGCTGTTCGCCGGCAATCCGCTGGCGGCGTTCATGATCACGGTCGTCCTCTACGGCCTCGTGCTGCTGACGATCGTCGACGCGATCGTCATGACGAGGGTCATCAAGGGCCGCCTGGCCGCGAAGTTCGGGGCGGACAAGATCGAACGTGGCTCGCTCATGTATGCCGTGCTCCGCTCGATGCAGATCCGTCGGGTGCGGCTCCCCAAGCCGCTGGTGAAGCGTGGTCAGCACCCGCGCTGACCAGGCCTAGGCTGACCGCATGGTTGCTTACCGATATCTAGGCAAGAGCGGTCTCAAGATCTCCGAGATCGCGTACGGAAACTGGCTCACCCATGGCTCACAGGTCGAGAACGACGCCGCGCACGCCTGTGTCCACGCGGCACTCGACGCCGGAATCACCACCTTCGACACTGCGGACGTCTATGCCAACACCGTCGCGGAGACGGTCCTCGGCGAGGCGCTCAAGGGCCAACGGCGCGAATCGCTCGAGGTGCTCACCAAGGTGTACTGGCCGACCGGTCCCGGTGGCCCAAATGACACGGGCCTCTCGCGCAAGCACATCCTCGAGGCCATCAACGGCTCGCTCCGTCGCTTGCAGACCGACTACGTCGACGTCTACCAGGCACATCGCTTCGACTACGAGACGCCGCTCGAGGAGACGATGCAGGCCTTCGCCGACGTCGTCCGCGCCGGCAAGTCGCTGTACATCGGGGTGAGCGAGTGGAGCGTCGAGCAGATCCGGGCCGGCCATGCGCTGTCCAAGGAGCTCGGCTTCCAGCTCATCTCCTCGCAGCCGCAGTACTCGATGCTGTGGCGAGTGATCGAGGCGGAGGTCGTCCCCACCTCTGAGGAGCTCGGGCTCTCCCAGATCGTCTGGTCCCCGGTCGCCCAGGGAATCCTGACCGGCAAGTACAAGCCCAGTCAGCAGCCGCCCGCCGGCTCGCGTGCCACGGACGAGAAGGGCGGCGCGATGATGGTCAAGCGCTTCCTCGACCAGCCGGAGCTGCTCGAGCGCGTCCAGCTGCTGCGGCCGGTCGCGGACGAGCTCGGTCTCTCGATGGCTCAGCTCGCCGTGGCGTGGGTCTTGCAGAACTCCAACGTGGCCGGTGCGATCATCGGCGCCTCGCGCCCGGAGCAGGTCACCGAGAACGTCAAGGCCTCCGGCGTGATGATCCCGGCGGAGCTCATGACCCGGATCGACGACATCCTGGGTGACTCGGTCGAGCGCGACCCGGCACTCACGGTCACGATGAACCCGAAGGGTCGCGTGGCCTGACGGCTCAACCGGGCTGCGGCGCCGGGCGGCACCGTCTTCGCGGCCCGGCAGGAAGGTCGCGGTCGGGATGCTCGTCCCGGTGCTACGGCTCACCCGCGCAATCCTGAGGGGCCACGGGCGTTGCGGACGAACTGATATCGGTTCCGGTCGCCCTAGAGGTCCCGCGGCTCGGAGAGCTCGATCGGAGCCGAAATGGGCTTCCCGTCCATCAGCACGACTGCCGCGAACACGCCCCCAGCGGCGACGGCTCTCCAGTGCTCGCCCAGCCAGGCCTCGGCGTCGAACCGGTTCGAGAACGTCGGGCTGATCGGGGGTTTGAGCACCTCACCGTCGGCCTCGGTGAACCGCCAGGTCCACTGGGGCGGTCGCATCACGCCGTCCCGAGCCGAGCGAGGCCGCGATTGATCCGCGAACCCCAGAACGGCCCCTGGTAGATCAGCCCGGTGTAGCCCTGGACGAGGGTCGCGCCCGCGTCGAGGTACCGCTGCGCGTCCTCGACCGTGGTGATCCCGCCGCCACCGATGATCACCGGGCCGTCGCCGAGCCGCGTGCGCAGCCGCGCGACCACCTCGAGGCCGCGGGCCAGCAGCGGCGGCCCGGACAGCCCGCCAGGTCCGAGGTCGTGCGCGATCGTCGTGTTCACCGCGACCACTCCGTCGAGACCGAGCTCGAGGGTGAGGTCCGCGATCGCGGCCACGTCCTCGTCGCTCAGGTCCGGGGCGATCTTCACGAGCAACGGGACGGGNCGGCCGGCCGCCTCGGTCGACGCCGTCCGCACNGCCTCGAGGATCGGGCGCAGCGACTCGGTGGCCTGAAGGTCGCGCAGTCCGGGCGTGTTCGGCGAGGAGACGTTGACCACGAGGTAGTCGGCGTACCGGGCGAGAGCGCGGGCGCTCGTGGCGTAGTCGGCCGCGGCCTCCTCGGGTGGCGTCACCTTGGTCTTGCCGATGTTCACACCGACGACGAGCCGGCGTCCCGAGGCACGACCACGCAACCTGCGCAACTGCTCGGCAGCAGCACCGGCGCCCGCGTTGTTGAAGCCCATCCGGTTGCGCAAGGCGCCCTGGTCGACGATGCGCCACAACCGCGGCGGCTCGTTCCCGGGCTGGGCCTGCGCCGTGATCGTGCCGACCTCGACGTAGGCGAAACCGAGCATCGTGAGCCCTCGTACGCCGACGGCCGTCTTGTCGAAACCGGCCGCCAGGCCGAACGGACCCGGGAAGTGGATACCGAGGGCGTCGACGGCGCCCTCACCGCGCGGTGCGAGGAGCCGTCGGAGCAGTTGCTGCAGTCCGGGCACCCGGGCCGCGACGCGGATCAGCGTGAACGCGAGCTCGTGGGCGTGCTCGGGGTCGAGGCGGCGCAGGACGGTCATGAAGAGCAGTCGGTACACGCCCGTCAACCTATCCGGCCCGGCGGGTCCGCCACAGCCAGATCAGGCCCAGGATCGGCAGTACCAGGGGCACGTACCCATATCCCTGGCCGTAGCCGGACCACACGGTCGCGCGCGGGAAGTCCTCGGGGCGCAGGATCGAGAACGTCCCGACGGCGAGCACCCCGAGCAGCTCGGTGCTGATCGTCACCCAGGCGACCGCCCGGGCGAGGCCGCGACCGCGTGCCAGCGCCACGGTTGCGACCAGGTACACGACGGCGGAGAAGGCGGACAGCGCGTACGCGACCGGCGCCTCCTGGAAGTTGCGGGAGATCTGCACCCCGGCACGCGCGCTGGCCGCGAGGGCGAACAACCCGTACACGGCGACGAGTGCTCGGCCCGGTCCGCTCCCGGTGCGCGCCGGTTCCCCGCGGACCTCGGCGGATCCCCCCGCCGCGATCGATTCGTCCCGATCCGCCGTGGTCTCGGCTGCCATGCTCTCACCCTCCCCAGATCTGCGTCAGTCGCCACTCGACGACGACGAGGCTCAGCGCGGCCATCATCAGGATGACCGAGCTCCACCGGGTGCGCTCCGCGAAGGCCCACAGGCCCGCGAACGGCAGCAGGACGAGCCCAGCGCCGAGGTACCCCCACAGCAACCCCGGGTCAGCGGCACCGTGCCGGGCCACCAGCACGATGACGACGACCACCTGGACGAGCACCACCAGCTCGACGACTCCAGCGGCCAGCAGGTCGTCCGACAGCACCGGATATCCGCGTGCCGACCGGTATCCGGCCCATGCCGCGAGGATCCCGGCGAGGATCGCGACGATGACGACCATGGTGGTGAACACGCCTGGAGAGTACCCGCGTTGAGGGCGTTAGCATCGACGGGTGCCAAGCCTGACGCTCACCTCGAAGAACCTGACCGCCCTGCGCCTCGGTGCGATTGTCGTCGCCGCGGCCAGCACCGAAGACGGCGCGANNCTCGTCGTCGGCAAGGATTTCCCGACGGCGCTGCGCGCGCAGGTCGAGGANTCGGCCGCGGCTCTCGGCATCACGGGTGCCGCCGACGAGGTACGTCGCGTGCCGAGCGGCGGGCACCTTGCCGCCCCGGTGCTCGTCATCACCGGCCTCGGCGCGAAGACGGACTCCTACTCCCCCGAGACCCTGCGACGCGCGGCCGGCGCGGCGGTCCGTGAGCTCACCGGCACCACCACCGTCGGTGTGGCGCTGCCGGCGGCAAGACGGTCGAGGTGCTCAACACCGACGCCGTGGGCGCACCTCGACATCGCCGGACCGTCCTTCAACGAGGGATCTCCGCACGGGTACACCCCTGAGGGTGGCACCGGCGTCGGCGTCCGGACTCTGCTGGCCTTGCTCGAGACGCGCGCCCGCTAGGCCCTCGGTCGCCGCGTCCGCTGCTCGGCATTCCACTCGCGCATCTGCCGTGGGTAGCCGGTGAGGTTCACGTCATAGACCGGTATCCGCAGGCTTTGCGCGACCTGCCGCGCGATGCCCGCGTTCGGGACCCGGCGCCTGGTCCACTCCCCCGTCGCGGCGATGAGGATGAGGGTCGTCTGGGTGACGTGGGTGGCCGGCTCGATGTACGCCTCGACACCCGGTCGGGTGCGCGCGAAGTCGCCGAAATGCTGGAGCGTGGCGCGCTGAGCCTCGGCCGGTGCGGGGGCCGACGAGGTAGCCCTGCCGTTGCGGCGAAACCATGACATGAGCACAGGCTAGCCGCCGTCTGATACGCCCTCGGGTGTTTCCGGCGTCACAGCCCAGAACCCGTCGTACGGTTAGGGCTGGCGCGGCGGTGGTGACAAGATGAAGCCAGCTCACCCCATGATCTGGTCATCGTCAGCGCACTGAGGAGCCCACCTGTGGCCGATTCCACCGGCACCGTCTTCGACATCGTTGTCCTCGGCGGAGGGAGCGGTGGCTACGCGACAGCCCTGCGCGGCGCCCAGCTCGGCCTGAACGTGGCCCTGATCGAGTCGGGCAAGCTCGGCGGGACCTGCTTGCACAGCGGCTGCATCCCGACGAAGGCGCTGCTGCACGCAGCCGAGCTCGCCGACAATGCCCGCGACGGCCACCACTTCGGCGTCTCCAGCGAGCTGCACGGCATCGACATGGCGGGCGTCAACGCCTACAAGGATTCGGTCGTCGGCGGGCTCTACAAGGGCCTCCAGGGCCTGGTTAAGTCGCGCAGCGTCACGCTGATCGAGGGTCGCGGCCGGCTCGTCGCCGCGGACACGGTCGAGGTGAACGGTCAGCTCGTCCAGGGCCGCAACGTCGTGCTCGCCACTGGCTCGTACGCCCGCTCACTGCCCGGCCTCGAGATCGGCGGTCGGATCATCACCTCCGACCAGGCTCTCGAGCTGGACCACGTGCCGGGGTCCGTCGTGGTGCTCGGCGGCGGCGTGATCGGCGTCGAGTTCGCCAGCGTCTGGAAGTCCTTCGGCGCGAACGTCACGATCGTCGAGGCCCTGCCGCACCTCGTCCCGAACGAGGACGAGTCGCTCTCCAAGGCCCTCGAGCGGGCCTTCCGCAAGCGCGGGATCGCCTTCCAGGTGGGCGTGCGGTTCGCCGGCGCGACCCAGGACGACAACGGCGTGCACGTCTCGCTCGAGTCGGGCGAGACGATCGACGCCGATCTGCTGCTCGTCGCCGTCGGGCGCGGCCCGAGCACGAACGGCCTCGGTTACGAGGAGCAGGGCGTGACCCTCGACCGCGGATTCGTCATCACGAACGAGCGGCTGCACACGGGTGTCGCGAACATCTACGCCGTCGGCGACATCGTGCCCGGCCTCCAGCTCGCCCACCGCGGATTCCAGCAGGGCATCTTCGTCGCCGAGGAGATCGCCGGCCTCGCACCCGCCACCATCAACGAGAGCGGCATCCCCCGGGTCACCTACTGTGACCCCGAGATCGCGTCGGTCGGGCTGACGGAGGTCAAGGCGCGCGAGGTGCACGGCACCGACGCGATCGACATGGTCGAGTACAACCTGGGCGGCAATGGCAAGAGCAAGATCCTCGGCACGACGGGGTTCATCAAGCTCGTACGGGTGAAGAACGGACCGGTCGTCGGCGTGCACATGATCGGTGCGCGCGTCGGCGAGCTCATCGGAGAAGGCCAGTTGATCGTGAACTGGGAGGCACACCCCGAGGACGTCGCCGCCCTCGTGCACGCTCACCCCACCCAGAACGAGGCCNTCGGCGAGGCGCATCTTGCGCTGGCCGGCAAGCCGTTGCACGCTCANAGCTGATCCACANACCAGAAGGAGACACTCGGTCATGTCTGACTCCGTGACGATGCCGGCGCTCGGCGAGAGCGTGACCGAAGGCACGGTGACTCGCTGGCTCAAGCAGGTCGGCGACACCGTTGCGGTCGACGAGCCGCTGGTGGAGGTCTCGACCGACAAGGTCGACACCGAGATCCCGTCGCCGTTCGGCGGTGTGCTCGAGCAGATCCTGGTGGCTGAGGACGAGACCGTGGCCGTCGGCGCACCGCTCGCGATCATCGGCGCCGGCACGGGTGGGGCCCCGGTCCCGACGACCGCGGAGCCCGCCGAGTCCTCGGCCGCCCCCGCCGAGCCCGTCGCGCCGGCATTCGAGCCGGTCGCCGAGTCAGACGAAGAGCCCACAACCGAGATCCCCCGGTTCGAGGAGCCGACCGTGGAGGCGCCGCCGAGCGTCGCCGCACACGAGTACGCCACCACTCCTCCCGCCGAGCCGGCTGTCGCCTCCGAGGCACTTGCCACGGAGCCAAACCCGAGTGGCGCGACCGAGCAGGTCGTGATGCCCGCCCCAGCTCACGCCGCGGCGCATGCCGCACCGGATGCCGCTGAGGCCCCCGCGACGCCGGCTCCGACTGCTCCACCGGCTCCGACTGCTCCACCGGCTCCGACTGCACCACCGGCTCCGGCCAGCGCCGTCGGCGGGTATCTGACGCCGCTCGTGCGCAAGCTCGCGAACGAGAACAGCGTCGACCTCGCATCGGTGATCGGGACCGGCGTCGGCGGACGCATCCGCAAGGAGGACGTGGTCGAGGCTGCCGCGAAGGCGGCTGCCGAGGCGAAGGCGGCTGCCGAGGCTGTCACCCAGGCTGCGGCTGTCGCCACGGCCAGGCCAGCAGTCGCCGCGCCCGCCAACGCGCCGGTCGCCATCTCGCCGCTGCGCGGGACGACCGAGAAGATGTCGCGGTTGCGGACGATCATTGCCCAGCGCATGGTCGAGTCGCTGCGGCAGGGCGCCCAGCTCACGACGGTCGTCGAGGTCGATGTCACCAAGGTGGCGCGGCTGCGCGATAAGGCGAAGGCGGCCTTCGAGGCGCGCGAGGGCGCGAAGCTCACCTTCCTGCCGTTCTTCGCCATCGCCGTCGTCGAGGCACTCAAGGCTCACCCGAAGGTCAACGCGAGCATCGACGGTGATCAGGCCGTCTACCACGGCGAGGAGAACCTCGGCATCGCGGTCGCCACCGAGCGCGGCCTGCTCGTGCCGGTGATCCGGGACGCGGGCGCACTCAACCTCGCCGGGATCGCGCGAAAGATCCAGGACATCGCGGCGCGCACGCGGGCGAACAAGGTCGGCCCCGACGAGCTCACCGGCGCGACATTCACGATCACGAACACCGGCTCGGGCGGGGCGCTCTTCGACACGCCGATCGTCCCGTTGCCGCAGGTCGCGATCATGGGCACCGGCGCGATCGTCAAGCGCCCGGTCGTCGTCTCGGACGCCGATGGTGGCGAGACCATCGCGATCCGGTCCATGTGCTACCTCTCGCTGTCCTACGACCACCGCCTCGTGGACGGGGCCGACGCCGCGCGTTACCTCTCGGCCGTCAAGGCTCGCATCGAGGAGGGCTCGTTCGAGTCCGAGGTTGGTCTGTAGCGCATCGCTGCACGTCACCGCGGGGCTCGCAGCACAGGCTGGTGCGAGCCCCGCGGTTTACCCTGACCGCATGGACGTCGTGATCGCGGGTTCGCACGGCTTGATCGGCACGGCACTTCGCGCGCATCTGCGGGAGCAGGGTCATCGCGTCCGGCGGCTCGTCCGTGCCGAGCCGAGGGCGGCCGAGGAGTTCCGTTGGGACCCGGAAGCCGGCACGGTCGATCTTCGCGCCCTCAGCGGTGCTGACGTCGTCGTCAACCTCGCGGGCGTGGGCGTCGGCGACCGGCGCTGGAGCGCCGGCTACAAGAACGAGATCCGCACGTCGCGGACCCGCAGCACCCGGACCCTGGCGCACGCTCTCGCCACCACGCCCGACGCACCCACCACCTGGATCCAGGCGTCCGCGATCGGCTATTACGGCGATCGCGGCGACGAGGTCCTCACCGAGTCCTCGACCCGGGGCGAGGGATTCCTCGCCGACGTCGTAGCGGAGTGGGAGTCGGCGACCGCCGAAGCAGCTGAGGCGCAGGTCCGGGTCACGCACGTCCGCTCGGGACTGGTGTTCAGCCAGCAGGGTGGTGCGCTCGGGCGACTGCTCCCACTGCTGCGGCTCGGACTCGGCGGACACCTGGGCTCCGGCCGGCAGTACTGGAGCTGGATCAGCCTCGAGGACGAGGTGCGAGCGATCGCCCACCTCATGACGACACCGGTCTCGGGCCCGGTCAACGTCACCGCACCCGCGCCGACCCGGCATGGCGAGGTCGTCGCGGCACTCGCCGCGGCGTTGCGCCGACCCGCCGTCGTCCCGGTGCCGGCGTCCGCGCTCCGGCTTGCCCTCGGCGAGTTCTCGGGCGAGATCCTGAGTTCTCAGCGGGTGCTTCCCGAGGCACTGATGGAGAGCGGCTTCGCCTTCCACCACGGCGACGTCACCGATGTCGCTGAATGGGTCACGGGGTCGCACGCTCGACGTCGCTGACCCGCCACCGGGCGCCGCTCCAGCGCAGGACGAGCACCACCCGGCTCGGCTCGGTCGCCGGCACCTCCCGGAGGACCGCGCCGCCCGGTCCGAGCCGCCGATGAGCGCCGATCCGACTGGTGAGCAGGACCCGAGCGGTCACATCGCCGTTCTCGGCCGAGCTCGGAGCGCTCAGAGCGACCGCCGCGATGACCTCCGTGCTGAGCCCCTCGAGCCGCACCCCGGCATCGACCAGTCGGCGCACGAACGTCACGTCTCGCTCGCGGGCGGGCGAACCGTCCGCGGTGACCTCGGCCAGGGCGTCCTCGTCACTCGCCCGGATCGCGGCGTCGCGGAGCCTCGTGAGCTCCCGCGCCGCGGCGACCGGGTCCGTCAGGGCAGCGTCGGCTGATTCCGCGGCGCTCATGGCAGCCGGACCGGTCAAACCGCCCCGCGCGACGAGCAGCCCGAGAGCCAGCGCGCCAACGAGCCCGCAAGCGATCGCGATCGCGGCGAAGGCGCCCACCGTCCGGCGCCGGTGCCGGCCCGGACCGCTGCCAGACGCGACTCGACGGCGGTGCCGATCAGGCGGTGATGGCTCCGGCGACGCGGCCCGCGCGCTCACGGCCCGCGCCGCGAGGACCTCGGCGGACGGCAGGCGGATCGGGAGCGCCGGGCACACGTGCTCACATGCCCGGGCCAGGGCCTCGGCGTCGGCGTCGGCCGCATCGGTCGATCCCGGAACCTCCGAAGCGGCCGCGGTCGCGAGCACCGCGCGCATCTCGGTTGGCTCCGAGCCGAGCAGGCTCAGCCCGAGCCTGGCGAGCGCCGCGACATCGTCGCGCTCCGTGGCGAGCGAAGGTCCGGGCGCCTCGGCGCGAACCAGGCCACCGAGCATCGGACGGCCGTCGAGCCCGATCGTCACCGAGGCGACCTCCAGCGCTCCGTGGATCACTCCGTACCGGTGCAGATACGCGAGGGCATCCGCGAGCGGGGCGACGAGCGTGACGATCTCGCCAGGTTCCCACTGCGGTCGGATCCGGCGAAGGATTTCCAGACCGANCCCGTCGACCTCGGCACCGAGCACGATGCGACTCCCCCGCTCGGTGTGGAGCAANCGGTAGGTGGCGACGACGTGCGGGTGTCTCAGGGTCGTCAGCCGCTCGACCCGCCGGTCCAGCGCCTCGCACGCCACCGCGGCCGGTAGGACCAGCCCGGTGCAGGCGCTCAGGTCATCGTGTGACACCACCCGCCAGCGCGCGAGACCGCCCTCGGCCCCGAGCCGGCGGCGGGGGCCGAACCCGATTGACGCGAGGACGGCCTCGGCGTCGGGCGGGAACGCGCCAGGGTCCACTCCCCCATCACAGCGTGGCCATCAGCGCGATGGGACTTATCCACAGCACCCACACGGCCCTAGGGCTGGATGACCACTCGACGACCGCTCGCGGCACTCTCCCGCGCCGCGTCCAGAACCCCGGCCGTCCGCACCGCGTCCCACGGGTCGACCGGCGCGGCGCCGCCGTCGGCGACCCACTCGACGGCCGCGCGATAGAAGTCGGCGTGGGACCCGGGCGCTACCGGAACAGCCACCCGAGCCTCGCCGCGCACGAGCCAGCCATGCGTGTCCGCCGGGGCACCGTCGTCGAGCGCCGCGAACGGCGTGGGGTCCGCCTCGAACCCTGCCACCAGGTACGCTCCGGCAGCGCCGAGAACCCGGGTCCGCGGGCCGGGCGCGCCGACCAGCGAACCCGCGCTGAGATGGCTCAGCACCCCGCTCTCGTGCTCGAGGGCGAGGAAGACGTCGTCATCGGCTGGGGTGTGCAGGGCGCGCACCTCCGCATAGACCCGCCTGACGGGCCCGAACAGCTGCACCGCCGAGTCCACCAGGTGCGGTCCCAGGTCGAGCAGCAGACCCCCGCCGTCGTCGACGGCGTTCTCCTTCCAGCGATCCTTGGACATCGGGCGCCAGCGCTCCCAGCGGCGCTCGAACCGGTGCACGCGACCCAGCTCACCGCGCTCGAGCAGCGCCGCAAGCGTGAGCTGCTCGGTGTCCCAACGCCGGTTCTGGAACACCGTGAGGGGCACCTGGTCCCGCTCGGCCCGCACGACTACGTCGCGTGCGTCCGCGGCCGTGGTCGCCAACGGCTTGTCGACGACGAGCGGGACGCCGGCCTCGACCAGGGCCCGGGCGTGCTCGGCGTGAAGACCGGTCGGCGTCGCCACGACGGCCAGGTCAGGCGCAGGGCCCGAACCGAGCAGCTCCTCGATGCTTGCGAAGACTCCCGTGGCAGGCCAGTCGGCCACCGCCTCGGCGGACCGCTCGCGGCTCCGGGTGACGACGGCTGAGACCTCCTCGCCGATCTCGCGCACGAGACGCGCATGGATCCCGCGCCCCGCATCGCCGTACCCGATCAGTGCAATTCGCAGCCGCGTCATGCGGCCCAATCTAGGCGCTGGGCCGCTTCAGGTGACCGGGCCACCAGACTCGGTCACCCAGGTCAGCGACGATCGCCGGAACGAGCAGGCTGCGGACGACCATCGTGTCGAGCAGCACGCCGAAGGCGACGATGAAGGCCAGCTGCGCCAGGAAGCTCAGCGGGATCACGCCGAGCGCGCCGAAGGTCGCCGCAAGCACGACCCCTGCCGAGGTGATCACCGATCCGGTCACGGCGAGCCCTCGCCGGACCCCCGCATCGGTCCCGAACCGGGTGGACTCCTCGCGCACCCGGGTCATCAGGAAGATCGAGTAGTCCACCCCGAGCGCGACCAGGAAGACGAACGCGAACAGCGGCACGGCCGGGTCCGAGTTGGGGAAGTTGAGGACGTGGTGGAAGACGACCGACGACAGACCGAGCACCGCTCCGAAGGACAGCACGTTTGCCAGGATGAGCACGACGGCGGCGGCAACGGAGCGCAGCAGCAGCATCAGGATCAGCAGGATCACCAGCAGCACGGCCGGGATGATGATCCTGAGGTCGTGCTGACCAGATGCCTGCACGTCCACGTTCTGGGCGGCGGCGCCGCCGACCAGCGTCCCCGGCGCGGCCGCGTGCACTGCGGCCCGCAGGTCACGCACCGTCCGGCCCGCGTCGAGGGTGTCCGAGGCCGCGGCGGTGACGGCGTCGATCCTCACCTTTCCGTCGACGACGAGCGCCGGACCGCTGGTCGTCGGGGCACCGGAAGCGTCGCGCGCGGCCTCGGTGAACGCCGTCGCGCTGACGACGCCGGGAACGGCCTTCGCGGCCGCGACGACGGCGTCGAGCCCGCCCTCCGGCGCGATGATCGTCGCAGGCTGGACGCCCCCGCCCGGGAAGTGGGCCTCGAGGACCGTGGCGCCGGCGACCGAGTCGACCGGGGTGAGGAACAGCTCGGCGGAGCTGACGCCGTCGGCGTTGAACGTCGGTAGCCACGCGGCACCGCCGAGGAGGACGACGGCCGTGCCGATCCAGACGAGCCGTGCGTGCCCGGTCACGAAGCGGGCGACGCGGCTCCACAGGGCCGACGAGCCGGCCGGGTCGTGAGCGGCGTCGTCGGCCTTGAGCGCGTCGCGTCCGCCACCCGTCGGGTCGTCGTGCTTGAACCGAGGCACCCGCGGCCAGAAGAGAGCCCGCGAGCGTCGGCCGACGATGAGCATGAGCGCCGGGAGCAGGGTGGTGGCCGCGAGGAAGGACGACACGATCCCGATCGCGCCGACCGGGCCGAGCCCACGGTTGGAGGACAGGTCGGAGAACAGCAGGCAGAGCAACCCGGCCGTGACGGTGCCGGCGCTGGCCGCGACCGGCGGAATCGAGGCGCGCAGCGCACGGACCATCGCCGTGTGCGGGCTCGAGACGTGCCGGAGCTCCTCGCGATACCGCGCCACGATGAGCAGGCAGTAGTCCACGGATGCGCCGACGACGAGGATCGACAGGATGCCCTGCGCCTGGCCGTTCAACGTGATGGTCCCTGCCTTGGCCAGCTCGTACACCACCAGGCCGGCTCCGGTCAGGGCAAACACCGCGGTGAGGATGACCACGAGCGGCAGGAAGGGCGAGCGATAGACGAGCACCAGGATCAAGAAGACCGCCGCCAGCGCGACCAGCAGCAGGACGCCGTCGATCCCGCCGAAGGCCGCGACGAGGTCAGCGACGTAGGCCGCCGGTCCGGTCACCCAGGCCTTCAGACCGCTCGTCCCGCCGGTCGGGGCGGCGCCGAGGTCCGAGGCCAGCGACGCTCGCACGGCAGACACGACGACGGCGGTGGGGTTCTTGCCGTCCGCGGTGGTGATGCCGGCCGGCTCCGGTGAGATCGCGATCGGCACCAGCACGGCCAGACCGTCCTGCGACGGCACCGCAACCGGTGCACTCGCGACCAGATCCCCCAGCTGGGCGGCTTCGCCGCTCGCCTTCGACGCCTGACCGGCGAGGTTCAGCCCGGAGAGGCGTCCGGCAAACGCCCGGACGTCCGCCAGCTGCGCGGGCGTGACCGCAGCGCCGTCCGCCGACTCAAGCACAACCAGCGCCGGCACCGTCTGCGCGCTCTCGAAGCGCCGCGCCGCCTGGCCGGCGAGGGTCGACTCGGCGCTCGTCGGGAGGAACGAGCCGTTGTCGTTCTTCTGCACCGAGCTCAGCTTGCCCTGCGCGACGCCGCCGACCGAGCCGATGGCCATCCAGAGCGCGATCAGCCCGAGGATCACGAGCGTGTGACGGAGACCGGTGCGGTGATTGCTCAGCATGCTGAGTATCATGCGTGCCGTACGAGTGCCACGCAAGTCTCACGAGTAACACTGGCTGCGCCTCGAGCGAACGGCGGTGATGGCAGCGTGTCGGACGATGTCTCACGCTGGCCGACGGGACGCCTGCTCGGCGCGGCCGCACGGGGGGCGGCCCGCGACTGGAACGCGCACCTCGCGTCCTGGGACCTCAACCACGCCAGCCTGCCGGTCCTCGTCATGCTCTCGTCGCAGGACCACTCGCAGCGCGAGCTGGCCGACGCGATGGACGTGACCGAGCAGACCATGAGCCGGGTGCTCCGCCGGATGGAGCGCACCGGGTACGTCGTCCGGGTCCCGCACCTGACTGACCGGAGACGCCACGTGGTGCGACTCAGCGATGCCGGCCGGACGGTCGTCGGCCACGCATCGGACGCCGGGCCGGCCGAGGCGATCGCCACCCGCGGCCTCTCCCCCGCACAGGTGACGCTGCTGCGCGACCTTCTCGTGACGATGATCACGGCGCGGGAAGGGACCACGGATGACGAAGCCGGGCAGAACCGGACGTAGCCTGGGTTCATGCGCTTGGTGAACCTCGGGATCGGCGAGCGCCTCGTCGACTACCACGAGGCCTGGGCGCTGCAGCGCTCTACCCATGCAGCTGTCGTGTCCGGGGAGCAGGAGGACACCGTCCTGCTGGTCGAGCACGAGAGCGTCTACACCGCCGGCAAGCGCACCGCGGCCTGGGACCGCCCGATGGACGGCACGCCCGTCGTCGATGTCGACCGGGGTGGCCGCATCACGTGGCACGGGCCGGGCCAGCTGGTGGGCTACCCGATCGTCCGCCTCGCTGAGCCGATCGACGTCGTCCACTACGTCCGTGCGCTCGAGCAGACGATCATCGACCTGTGCGCGGACCTCGGTCTGGGCGCGATCCGGGTGGACGGACGCAGCGGTGTGTGGTTCCCCGCCGACGACGTCCGGCGCGAGCGGAAGGTGGCGGCGATCGGCGTCCGAGTTGCCAAGGGCGTGACGATGCACGGCTTCGCGCTGAACTGCGATTCGGACCTGGACCAGTTCGGACGGATCGTGCCGTGCGGCATCCCGGACGCCGACGTGACGTCGCTCAGCAACGAGCTCGGACGCCACCTGACCATCGCCGACGTGCTCGAGGACACCTGCGCACACCTCGAGTCCGCGCTCCACGACGTCCGGGCCGCCACTCGCTCCGGCGTACGCTGACAGCCGCACAACTTCAAGGAGAACGCGTGACGATCGCACCTGGGGGCCGACGGATGCTGCGCATCGAGGCCCGCAACGCGGAGACCCCGATCGAGCGAAAGCCCGAGTGGATCCGGACCCGCGCGACGATGGGACCCGAGTACAACGAGCTCAAGAGCATCGTCCGCTCGGGCGGCCTGCACACGGTGTGCGAAGAGGCCGGCTGCCCGAACATCTTCGAGTGCTGGGAAGACCGCGAGGCCACCTTCCTGATCGGCGGCGACCAGTGCACCCGACGCTGCGACTTCTGCCAGATCGACACCGGCAAGCCCGCCGACTTCGACGCCGACGAGCCGCGGCGGGTCGCCGAATCGGTCCGCACCATGGGGCTGCGCTACTCGACCGTGACCGGCGTCGCTCGCGACGACCTGCCCGACGGCGGGGCCTGGCTCTACGCCCAGACCGTGCGCCAGATCCACGCCCTCAACCCCGGCACCGGCGTCGAGCTCCTCATCCCGGACTTCAACGCCGTCCCCGAGCAGCTCGCGGAGGTGTTCGGCTCCCGGCCGGAGGTGCTCGCGCACAACCTCGAGACCGTGCCGCGGATCTTCAAGCGGGTCCGGCCAGCGTTCCGGTACGACCGTTCGCTGTCCGTCCTCACGCTCGCGCGCGACGACGGCCTGGTGACGAAGTCCAACATCATCCTCGGGATGGGCGAGACGACCGAGGAGGCCGTGGACGCGATCCGCGACCTGCACGAGGCCGGTTGCGAACTCCTGACGATCACCCAGTACCTGCGACCCTCGGTGCGGCACCACCCGGTCGACCGTTGGGTGAAGCCCGAGGAGTTCGTGGCGCTGGCCGGCGAGGCCGAGCGCCTCGGCTTCCTCGGTGTCATGTCTGGCCCCCTGGTCCGCTCGTCGTACCGGGCGGGCCGGCTCTGGGGTCAGGCGATGCAGCGCAAGGGGCGCGAGATCCCGGCGGAGCTGGTGCACCTCGCGCAGCCGATGGTGGCGCGCCAGGAGGCGGCGAGCCTGCTCGCCCGCTGACCAAGTGCTCTCCGTGGACCCACCAGAGCGGCCCGAACCTGCCGGCCCGGCCACTAGACTCCTGCCCCATGGCCCGCACGAAGAATGGCGCATCGAGCCCTGCCGCGAAGAGCAAGCAGAGCAAGCCCAAGAAGGCCCGCTGGTTCAACCAGATCTGGCAGGCGTACCAGATGACGCGGAAGACAGATCCCGCCATCACCTGGTGGCTGCTCGGCGCCTTCGTCGGGGTCCTGGCCCTCGCGGTCCTGGCCGGGCTGGCCTGGAACCGCGTNANNTACATGATCACGCTCGGGTTTCCGTTCGCGCTGATCGCAGCACTGCTCATCCTGACCCGGCACGCCGAGCGGGCCGCCTACCAGCAGCTCGAGGGCAAGCCGGGCGCCAGCCGATCGGCCCTCGGCACGATCCGTCGGGGCTGGACCTTCGGCGACGAGCCGGTGGCGATCGACGCGCGCACCCAGGACCTGGTGTTCCGCGCCATCGGCCGCCCCGGCGTGGTCCTCATCGGTGAGGGTCCGGCGCACCGGATCGCGAAGCTGCTCGAGGCGGAGCGCAAGAAGACCGCTCGGGTGCTGCCCAACGTCCCGATCCACCTTCTCCAGTCGGGTAACGACGAGGGCCAGGTATCGCTGCGCAAGCTCGCGAACACCGTCCGCAAGCTTCGCCCGAAGCTCACGAAGCAAGAGGTCGCCGAGGTCGGCAAGAGACTCACCTCGCTCGGCGGCGTGCGGCCGCCGATTCCCAAGGGCATCGACCCCACGCGGGCCCGCCCGGACCGCAAGGGAATGCGCGGCCGCTGAGGCCGGTCCGAGCCGCGCACGACCGCGTGACCGGGACTAGGACCGCAGAAGAACGGTGCTGGCGAGCCGGTCGTGCAGACCTCGCCCGTCGGCATCCCAGACCACCGCCGGGATGACGGCGCAGATCAGCACGGTCCGCCCGACGGCCCGGACGATGCCGGCCGCTCGGCCGCCGAGTCGCACGACGCGCAGCCCCAGGAGGCGGTGACCCACCGTCGTCCCGATCGTGCCGACGAGGGCCACGTTCTCGAGTGCGAAGACGCCGAGGGTCGCCCAGGGGTCACCGCCGAAGAAGGCGTTCGAGATGAGCAGGCAGAGCGCCCAGTCGATCCCGAGCGCGATCACCCGTCGCGCGAACGGGGCCAGCGAACCAGGGCCGTGCGCCGGAAGGCCGAGCCGCTGGCCGAGGTACTGACCAGTGGGACGCGGTCCGCCGTCCAACCAGGAGCCGACGTCCTCGCGAGCGCTGTCCATCGGGGTAGCCTAGCGACGCACACGCACCACCAGCGTTGGCTGGTAACACATTGGAAACGTCAGGTACACGACCAGGTAATCACTTCGCCCTAGCGTCGAGGGGACCAAGCCCGGGTATCCCGAACCAAGGAGCATGCGGATGTTCAAAGACGCCGAAGAGGCCATCGCGTTTACCAAGGAGCAGGGCGTCAAGTTCGTCGACGTCCGGTTCTGCGACCTGCCGGGTGTCATGCAGCACTTCAACATCCCGGTCGAGGCGTTCGTCGAGTCCGCCTTCACCGACGGTCTGGCGTTCGACGGGTCGTCGATCCGCGGCTTCCAGGCCATCCACGAGTCCGACATGGGGTTGATCCCGGACGTCACCAGCGCCTTCGTGGACCCGTTCCGCACGCAGAAGACGCTCGTCGTGAACTTCTCGATCGTCGACCCGTTCACCGACGAGCCGTACTCGCGCGACCCACGCAACATCGCGACGAAGGCCGAGGCCTACCTGCGCTCCACTGGCATCGCGGACACCGCGTACTTCGGCGCCGAGGCAGAGTTCTACATCTTCGACGAGATCCGGTTCGGGACGAGTCAGAACGAGGCCTTCCACCACATCGACTCGAACGAGGCGGCCTGGAACACCGGTCGCGTCGAAGAGGGCGGCAACAAGGGCTACAAGACCCGCTACAAGGGTGGCTACTTCCCGGTCTCGCCGTCGGACCAGATGGCCGACCTGCGAGACAAGATGGTCAGCACCCTGCAGGAGGTCGGTCTCAGCATCGAGCGTGCGCACCACGAGGTGGGCACCGCCGGTCAGCAGGAGATCAACTACCGCTTCGCCTCCCTGAAGACCGCCGCCGACGACCTGATGAAGTTCAAGTACGTCATCAAGAACGTCGCGTGGGAGGCCGACAAGACCGCCACGTTCATGCCTAAGCCACTCTTCGGCGACAACGGCTCCGGCATGCACTCGCACCAGAGCCTGTGGAAGGACGGCAAGCCGCTGTTCTTCGACGAGACCGGCTACGGCGGCCTCTCAGACCTCGCCCGTTGGTACATCGGCGGCCTGCTCAAGCACGCGCCGAGCCTGCTTGCCTTCACCAACCCGTCGGTGAACTCCTACCACCGCCTGGTGCCGGGCTTTGAGGCTCCGGTCAACCTGGTGTACTCGGCTCGCAACCGCTCGGCCTGCATCCGCATCCCGGTCACCGGCAACTCGCCGAAGGCCAAGCGGATCGAGTTCCGCGTCCCGGACCCGTCGTCGAACCCGTATCTCGCGTTCTCGGCGATGCTGATGGCCGGCCTCGACGGCATCAAGAACCGGATCGAGCCGGCCGCACCCGTCGACAAGGACCTCTACGAGCTCCCGCCGGAGGAGCACGCGGCGATCGCACAGGTGCCCAGCTCGCTCGACGAGGTGCTCGACAACCTCGAGCGTGACCACGCCTACCTGGTTCAGGGCGACGTGTTCACCGAGGACCTGATCGAGACCTGGATCGAGTACAAGCGCGCGCACGAGATCGAGCCGATCCGGTTGCGCCCGCACCCGCACGAGTTCGAGCTCTACTACGACATCTGATCGACGGTAGCCATCTGACCTGCGATAACGCAGTCACGAGGGCTCCCGAGCCCGCAGCGAGTCCGCACGAGCCGCCAGCACCGAATCCACGCCGGCCGGTGCGGACTCCGCTGTCTCCGGCCACCCGTGCGGGGAGGTTGGTGCGCCCCCCCTACAGCAAGTCCTCGTCCGTCGTCGGCCGCGCGGGCGGATGCGTCTTGGGCGCGGTCACCAGGCCTGCGCGCACCGCCAGAGCGCCGCCGACCGCAGTCACCACGATGGTCACCAACGCCCCGAGCATCAAAGCGGCCGGCTCACCGGGTTGGAGCAGCTGCAGCTGGGTGCCCACGGTGGCCGCGGCGACCGGAACGCCGAGCTGCGCCGAGGCGAGGGCGCCGATCGACACCGGTTGCCCGACGAGCCGCATCGCGATGTGGGCAGCGACCGCGCCGATCCCGAGCGCCACCCCGAGCACGATGAACGAAGGATGACGGCCCAGGACGCGGAGGTCGAGCGAGGCTCCCAGCCAGACGAAGAACAGCGGCCCGAGGAACCCCTCGGTCAGCGCGAAGAGCTGTCTGGCAAGTCGTCGAGGCTCGCCGACCAGGGCGACCGCGAGTCCGAACGAGAACCCGGCCAGCATGATCGAGATGTGGGTTGCGACGGCCAGCGCGGCCATTCCGAACAGGACCGCCAGGTTCGTCCGCAGCTCGAGAGCGAACTTGCGCTCCTCGGAGACGTCGTGCGCGCGCTTCCGGATCCCGGTGCGCTCCAGATGCCGCAGGATCACGAACAGCGCGGCTGCGCTCACGAGGACCGCCAGCGCGCCGAGAGCCGAGCGCCCGGCGTGCTGAGGATCGATGACCAGGGGCAACGCCACGATGCACGCGGTATCGGCGATCGCCACCTGTGGAAGCATCTGCAACACCGGAACGCCGCCCAGTCGCAACGACTCGACGATCGGCAGGATCAGCGCGGCCGAGGACGATGCCATCAGCAGCGCGTACAGGGCCGCGTGTCCGGTGCCGAAGATATTCGCGATGACGACGCCGAGTGCGGCCGCGACGACGCCCACCGCGATGGCTCGGACCGCACCGATCCGTAGTGCCGTGCGCAAGCGGGGATCGCGAACCGGAACGTGTGAGCCGGCCACGAACATCACCAGTGCGAAGCCGATCTGGGCCAGGAACGTCAACGTGCCGTCCTGCGCGTGCAGCCAGTTGAGGCCGGTCGGGCCCAGGAAGATCCCAGCGAGAAGCTCGCCAAGAACCACCGGCTGATGCCAACGCCGAGGCAGCGCGAGCAACGGGCCGAGGACGGCGATCAGCGAGATCACGGCAAGGGTTCCGAAGGTCATGCACGAGCCTCCAGCATCGATTCGAGCCACTCTCACGCGGGTCGCCGCGGGCCCGGTCGGGTAACCGCGATGATCCGCATTGACGCTACCCGGTCCCACCAGGCAATCCACCACATCCAGTAGATGTCCCCGGTCCTGCTCGTCCCCGATGGCATCGCCGCCGGCCGCCCACTGACGCGGCCGCAACGTCGCTCGCGTTTGGCCGGACGACTGGTGGGTTCTGAATGCGCCTTCCCTGACCGAACCGGAAAGCCCGGGTCAGGGCGCCCTGCAGGTGGGCGGCTCGACTCGATGGTCGACCGTCGGACGTCCCGCCTCGCCCTCGTGGGGTTCATCTGCTCCCTGGTGTGGGCGATCGGACTCCTTTCGCTCGTGCGGCTCGGCCTTTCCATCGCCGGCATCCGCGCCACCCGCGGCGGGAAGCACGCGGGCCGCTCGTCCGCCGTCCTCGGCGTCATCATCAGCATTCTTGGTCTGGTGGCGGCCGCACTGATCCTGAAGCCCGGCGGCTCCAGCCCCGCCGTCACCTGACCGGTCGGGACGCTCACCGAAGCGAGCAAGTTCGCGCGAACCCGAGACAAACCCGAGGATCCGTAGCAGCATGTTCAGGAACGACCGGACCGCTCCGGCGTCCGCCGCCGGGGTCGCTGCACACTCGGGAGGACAAAGATGTCAGTTGGCTACGAATGCACGTGGGGGCANATGGCCCGCGATCTCAGGACTCANTTGCTCGCGGATCCGGACCGAGTCCTCACCGAACGCGACGGCCTCTCGATCGCATCAGCCATTCGCAGACCTGACACCCTCGACTCGTTCGTCTTTCGGGCTCTCGACGCCGACCCGGACGGGCTGAAGCTCACCGCCGGCTTCCGGGAGTTCGTGGCCACCAAGGCCAGCGCGGCCGGTGTCTGCGCAGTCCACGCCGACTGAGCCTCTCTGAAGCCCTAAGCGGGCCTCCCCAGCCCGCCTGATCACTTCGTCGCGGCCGGGCGCCGTCCGCCACCGCTCGCGAGGAAGATGAAACTGAGGACCACGGCTCCGCCGATGGCTGCCCATGCCACGGTCGTCGCGGTCGGGATCAGGTCGGCGAGGCCCACCTTCCTGATCACGTCGGCGGCCACCGCCGTCGCGCTGCCGGCCTGATCGGGTCCGCGCGCGTCGAGGGCGTGCAGCCCGAGGGCAAGCCCCCCTGCGCAGACGCCAAGCATCAGCAATGTGATCGGCAGGAACCAGCGTCGGCGCGGCGAGATCAGCAATCCCGCCAGCAGGAGGGCGCCGCCGCCGATCGCGAACCACTTCCGGCCGAACTCCGCCACCCGGTACGCCGTGCGCCAGTTGTTGAACTGCTGGGCGTCTGCAACCTGCACCGATACCACTGCGACGGTCTGGTCGCCCAGCGCGCCTTGGATGATCGGCGTGACGGCAGTGTCCGTGCCGCCGATGAGCGCCACGACGTCCACGTTCACGGCCACCGGGGCGGCCTTGCGGTTCGGTTCCTTGAGCTGGGCCAGGATCTCGTCGTGCGCGTCAGCGGCAGCCTTGGTCCACCCGGCCTGGAAAGCGGGCGTCGTGACGGCTGCACCCGTCAGTCGGCGAATCACCCGGTCCAGACCGAGGCCTTCGATGTCCACGCCCGAGGCGGCGAGCTTGCGCAACACCTGGTCCGAGGCGCGGGTGGCCACCTCGTTGCGGAGCACCGGAGAGGACGCCACCTTGCTCGCCGCGCTCGCGAACGCGGGGCCGTCCTCGAGCGCGCGTAGCGCCATCGTGCACGCCAGCCAGCCCAGCAGGGTGAGCACCCCGAACAGCGCGAGCACCGTCGAGAGCGCGCTTCGTCCGAACGAGCCCCTCAATGCCACACCCCTATGCGTAGAAGACACGGTCGACGACAGCGCGCGCGCGTCGCGACGTACGAAGGTAATCCTCATCGAGCTCCGCGCCCGAACCCGACTCGCGTCCCAACAGACTGGCGAGCGCTGCGAGNGCCCGATGATCGTGNGGGAGCACGTCGGTGCCGGAGCCCGAGGTCCGACCGGCNCGGAGCACGAGGGCGGCGCGCAACCGCGAGGCCAGGCGCCACGCGTCGGCGAGCACCTCCGCGTCACCGAGCGCGATGAACCCCGCGTCCTGGGCGGCAGCAAGAGCTTCGAGCGTGGCCGTCGTGCGGAGGGCGGGGACGCGAGCCGCGTGCTGGAGCTGGAGCAGCTGGACCGTCCACTCGACGTCGGACAGACCGCCCCGACCGAGCTTGAGGTGCCGGGCCGGGTCAACCCCTCGCGGCAGGCGTTCGGACTCCATTCGCGCCTTCAGCCGACGGATCTCGCGGACCCGGTTCTGGTCGAGACCGCCCTCCGGGTACCGGATCGGGTCGATCAGCGCGGTGAAGGAGGCGCCGAGCTCGGTATCGCCGGCCACCGGTCGGGCCCGCAACAGCGCCTGGCTCTCCCAGGTCGAGGACCAACGCTGGTAGTACTCGGCGTATGACGCGAGGGTCCGCACCAACGGGCCGTTGCGTCCCTCCGGTCGCAGGTCGGCATCGATCGCGAGAGCCGGCTCCGCTCCGACGCCGCCGAGCAGGGACCGCAGCGTCGCGGCCACCGTCAACGCGAAAACCTGCGCGACCGACTCGTCCGCACCCGGCAACGGGTCGTTCACGAACATCACGTCCGCGTCCGAGGAGTAGCCCATCTCCCGCCCACCGAACCGGCCCATCGCAACGACGAGGAACCGGGTGGGCGGCTCCGCGAGTCCGTGCTCGCGGGCCGCCTCGGCC
>JGI24133J20442_1000053_pt1 | contig 29835 bp, 36 predicted proteins | sample BarGraNGADG00311_2_FD_20442 | JGI IMG/M metagenome (IMG submission 20442)
GGGAGGAATAAGCTCCAAGCAGGCATTGCTGACCTGTCTGGCCCTTTGAATAAAAGGTTCTGGAAACCTGGACTCCACCGAACGACCGTGTATCAAGCGTTCCACCATAATCACGTGCAAATGGTACTCCAAGTGCAGTATAATGGTCAATAACTTCATTGCTTACTTCAGCAGCACGGTATACATTTGCTTCCCGGGCTCTGAAGTCACCACCTTTAATCATATCATAGAACAGCCTGAATGCACTGTCCCCATCGCTCTGATAGTTTTTTGCGGCATTTATTCCACCCTGTGCTGCAACAGAATGTGCTCTTCTGGGAGAATCCTGGTAACAGAACGTTTTTACGCTGTATCCGAGTTCTCCAAGTGAGGAAGAGGCACCTGCTCCCGACAACCCTGTTCCAATAACAATTATTTCAAGCTTCTTCTTGTTGGCAGGGTTAACAAGTTTAACGGAAGCTTTATACTTTGTCCATTTCAATGCCAACGGACCATCGGGTATCTTTGAAATTAGTTTTCCCATGATTATAATTTTTATCTTTTCGGATTTATCTGAAAAGCCATAATGTTATAGAAATAAATGCAAAACCTGCAGGGAGAATAATAGCATAAATGAGAGCAACCAGTTTAACTACAGGAGTCCATATTCTGTGATTAAGTCCAATTGTCTGGAAAGCAGAATAAAAAGCATGATAAAGGTGAAACCCGAGTAGTGCAAAACAGGTAAGATAAATCATATCGTAAGCAGGGATCTTAAAAAGACTGTGAGCCACAGAATAGAAATCCTCAGGATTTCCTTTAACTATTCCAAGTTTTATGAAGTAGAAATTGAACCAGTGAAGGATCAGGAATGTAAGAATTGTTGCTCCTGTCCAGATCATGAAACGGGAGAAAAATGAAGTCTCTGATTTAATGTTTCTGACATAACCAACCGGACGGGCAAGCCAGTTCTGGATCTGAAGGAAAATTCCCCATGAAATATGAATAAGTATCGTTCCAAACAGAACAATCTCCATTATTTTTATCAAGGGAAAAGTTGCCATAAAATGGGCTGCAGTGTTAAATGGACCGGGTTCACTCTTTAGCAGCATCAGGTTGATAATAAGATGAACCGGTAAGAAAGTGAGAAGGAATAAACCGGCTAATGCCATCACAAATTTCTTAGTGATTGAGGAAAACAAAATTTTACTCATTGGTTATGAAATGTTTAGAGTTTATCTTTTTGCAAGGGAAGGAAGTTTATCAAAGTTAGAGGTATTAAATCAGATTTACAATTTTATGCTAATTATCATTAATCAATACCTGCAATCAGGCTATAGTCAATTATTTGATAATTGGCTACATTTACAAAACTAAAAAAATTATGAATATGTTCCATTCATTCAGAGGTGGTAGAATTCATTATTCTGATTCGGGTAAAGGGCCTGTCATTGTCCTTCTTCATGGTTACCTTGAGTCATCTGAAGTATGGAATGGTTTTGCCGGGAAACTATCATCAGAATTCAGGGTCATTGCTGTGGATCTGCCGGGCCATGGTAATTCTGATGTTTACGGAGAGGTTTATAGCATGGAGTTTATGGCGATGGCAATCAAAGATATTATTAATTCTCTTGAACTTAATAAAGTGTTCCTGACAGGCCATTCTCTTGGCGGATATGTTACTCTGGCTTTCCTCGAACTTTTTCCTGATTGTCTTTCGGGATATTGTCTTTTTCATTCACAGCCTTTCCCTGATCCTCCTGTAGTTCTTGAAAAGAGAAGGCGGGAAATTGAAATAGTAAAAGCAGGCAAGAAAAACCTGATGTACCCTGATAATGTTATAAGAATGTATGCCCCTTCAAATCTTGTAAAGTTTTCTGACGCGCTCGAGAGGTCAAAAGATATTGCTTCACAGATCCCGGGCGAAGGAATAATTGCAGTTCTGAACGGTATGATGATCAGACCTTCCAGGTTGTCTTATATGGAAGAAGGAAACATTCCCTGTTTATGGATATTGGGTTTGATGGATAGTTACATTCCGTGCGATTTTATTCAGACAATGGTTAATCTGCCTGTTAATGCGAAAGTTATTATTCTGAAGAAATCGGGACACCTGGGGTTTATTGAAGAAGAAGATCTCTCAGTTAAAGTTGTAAGTAACTTTGTAAAAAAATTGGCTTAAAAGGTTTCCCGCTGATTTCGCAGATCGGCGAAGAAATTAACAGCGTAAATCTGCGGGATCAGCGGGAGAAAAAGATATCAGGACAATTAGACTTCTTATTCCTTCAGAAAATCAATTGCATATTTGAGTGTAGTGTCGATTTGTTCCCAGATAGGATAGAATCCTTTATTATCCAGGATATTACGGGCAATATATGCTTTTATTTGGGTATGAATTATATTTCCTGAAATTTTTAAACCCGCAGGATCCTTCTTTATATTGTTAGTTGCGGCAAACTGCACAAACTGATCAAGAAGAGCCTGTTTATCAAGAAATTTCTCCATTTCACCCGATTCAGTATATTTCTTTAGTTGTTCCCTGTTGTTCTCGGTATATTTAAGAGCAAACCTGTAAATGAGAGACCTTACTTTAAGGAAATATGGGGATACGCCGGAAGTATCAACCGGTACAAATTTGTCGGGCATTATACCTCCTCCTCCATATACAGTCTTTCCTCCGGGTGTGTTAAATTTCAGAGAGTCAGAAAAGTGGATGCTGTCTGAAACTTCAAACTCACCATGCGTGTACCTTTGGTTCAGATCGTCGAAATATTTGTCAAATCCATCCTTATAAGGTTTTTGAATAGATCTGCCGGTAGGAGTATAATAGCGGGCGACAGTAAGCCTCATTCCTGAGCCATCAGAAAATGGAATAGGTTCCTGTACCAATCCTTTCCCGAATGATCGCCGTCCAATAATTGTTCCCCTGTCGTTATCCTGAAGAGCTCCTGCAAGTATCTCACTTGCCGAAGCACTCCATTCATCGATAAGAACTACCAGATTCCCGGTTTCAAATTCTCCTTTGCCTGTAGCTTTTGCATCACTTCTTGGAGAGGAACGTCCTTTTGTATAAACAATTAACTGCCCCTCTTTCAGGAATTGATCTGCTATCTGAATGGCAGCTTCCATAATACCGCCTGAATTGCCACGAAGATCAAGTATGAGGCTGGTCATCCCTTTATCCTTGAGTTCCCTGAGTCCCTTCATGAACTCATCAAACGTCGTCATCGCAAAAGTATTGATCTTAATATATCCTGTATGATCATTTACCATATAATCAACATCGATACTGTATATCGGTATTTTATCCCGGGTTATCTCAAATGGCAGAAGTTCTTTCTGTCCGCTTCGTAATATTTTTATTTTTACAACAGTACCTCTCTGACCTTTAAGCATGCCCATGATTCTTTCATCAGGGATATGTTTGCCGGCAACAAGAGAATCATTGACATACAGGATCTTATCTCCTGGTAAAAGACCGAGCTTTTCAGATGGGCCTCCGGGAATTGTACTTATTACCAGTATGGTGTCGGTAAGCATACTGAAAGAGATACCAATACCTTCAAAATTACCCTGCAATGGTTCGTTGGCACGGGCAAGATCTTTGGCAGTAAAATAAACAGAATGCGGATCAAGCTTTTTGAGTATAGCCGGGATGGCTGTTTCGACCAGATCATTGCGGTTTACTGAATCAACATAGTTCGATTCAATGATATTCATGATACTGTTTAACTTATCATTTCTTGACCTGACATTCGAATGCTGAGGTAAGTTCTTATCAGAAGGAAGATATCGTCCAATTAATATTCCCAGAGCAAGTGATATTCCTAACATCAATGGAAGAAAAACACTCTTTTTTGAGTTATTGTAGTTCATAAATTTCTTTTTCGGGGTCAATAAATACCAATTTTATTCCTGCACGTTTAAGAAGTTCCAGCCCATCGGTTTTGTGATATTTGTTACAATAAACAACTCTTTTTATGCCAGACTGAATAATAAGCTTTGAACACTCCATACAAGGAGATGTAGTTACATAAAGAGTTGAGTCCTCACTTGAGTTATTCGACTTTGCAACCTTCGTTATGGCATTTGCTTCTGCATGCAGGACATATGGTTTTGTTACATTATTCTCGTCTTCACATATATTCTCAAATCCGGAAGGAGTTCCGTTATAACCGTCGGAAATAATCATTTTTTCTTTTACAATCAGAGCCCCGACCTGCCTTCTGATACAGTATGAATTCTGAGCCCAGATTAATGCCATCTCAAGATAGCGTTTATCAAAAGCAATTTGCTTTTCACCATAAGGTTCAAGATTCTTCTTATCTGACATTATATCCAGAGTTTGTATCAATTTCGAAGGGCTCAAAGTTAATTAAATTATTATTGTTTTGCTAATCAGATAAAACCCATGTTGTTACCTGAAAAGACTATCAGGATTTAATGGATTATTCTCATTGTCAGCAATAATTCTTATAGTTAAATTATTTTAATTAAGATAAAAAAGTTAACTTTGAATAACATAGCCCTATTAAGCAAATATTGGTTTTTAACAGGTTCTCAAAACTTATATATCATGTTCAGTACAGACCACCTGCACCCGATGATTGTGCATTTTCCAATTGCACTTATAACTGTCGGATTTCTAGCCGATGTTGTTTCACTTTTTTTCAAAAGTGAAAAATGTCTTTCCATGACAGGATTTTATCTTATGGTGCTGGGAACGCTTGCAGCAATTGCTGCATGGTCTTCGGGACAATTATTCACTGAAGAGCCAACACAGGGTGAGATATTAAAGGTCTTTCATAACCACGAGACCGGGGCTTTTATAACAATGATACTCATGATCATTGGTTCAGCTTTCAGGATCTGGCTGGTTGTGAAAAAGAAAGAAGAGACTTCCTTAAAATGGATTGCCTTCGGCTTTTATCTTTTAGCATTTGTAGCCGTGACTTTTACCGGATTTATGGGTGGAAGCATGGTCTACAATTTCATGATTGGTTTGTAAAGAATATCCATATAGTTTAATATTATTATTATTAATTATCCATCACTAATCAAATTATTATGAAAACAGTTATCAGATTATTTGCGTTCACATTAGCCATAGGGCTGATAACCAGCTGTTCACCTAAACCGGTAAAAACTATTGAAAACCTAAAAGCTGCCTACAACGGCGAGTCAACAGCCAGTGCAAAATATGCTGCATTTGCTGAGAAAGCAAAGGCTGAAGGTTTTGATACAATCGCTGTAATGTTTCTTGCAACTTCAAGAGCTGAAACAATCCACGCTGCCAATCACTTAAAAGTCCTTGAAAAACTCGGTGAAAAAATTGCAGGACCCCAGATTGGAACTTTTACTGTTCTGTCAACTGCAGAGAATCTTACAGATGCCATAAAAGGTGAGACATATGAGCTGGAGACAATGTATCCTGGTTTCATCACTTTAGCTAAAGAAGAAAAAAGCAATGACGCTGTAAAATCTTTTACATGGGCATGGGATACAGAGAAGAAACACCAGCTTTTTTATAAGACAGCCCTGGCAGCAATAAACGGCGGCGGAGAAAAAAGTCTTCCTGCAAAATGGTTTGTTTGTCCTGTTTGTGGAAACACTTATGATGCCGGTAATGTTACTGCAAAATGCGATTTTTGCCAGACACCAAAGGAAAAATTTATATCTTTTTAATCAGACCTGCAGAATCCCGGGACTTCTTTGTCCCGGGATTATTATTACCTTCCCCGCTTCCCTTCCTTCTTCGAATTAACTTCAAATAGCTAAATGATATCATATTGTTGTTTACAACCGATGTTTTTTTGATTATTTGAGATAGTCGGTTAATAACATTTTAACTTATCAACTGTTTTATCAGAATGGGAGGATTAATTTTACAGCCGGCTCTCCGTAATTGCATGAAATTTGCTTGATTTAAAGTTAAAATTACGGAATTGAAATTTGAAAACATAAGAGATATGAAGAAGGTTTTATCAGGATTTATTTTTTTAATAGTATTTGCGCAGTTATCTGGTCAGGGTAGTTTTCCCGATAAGAGAGATGGCAATGTATATCGGACGGTAACAATAGCAGGTGCCACATGGATGGCAGAAAACCTAAGGTACAAAGCCAGAACAGGAGCATTCTATTTTAATAACGACTCCAATAATGTTTCGGGGTACGGTGTACTCTATGAATGGAAAACTGCGATGAACACTTGTCCTGCCGGTTGGCATCTTCCGTCAGGAACCGAATTTCAGACTCTTATTAATCATTTAGAGCAAAAAGATACGTGGAGAAAGAACGTGTTAGATCCATCTTCATTTGGTATTCAACTGGGGGGGATGCAGGATTATGAAGGTATCTATTCAGAGATGGATGAAAGTGGCTATTACTGGACTTCAACAGAATATGATAAAAATAATGCAGAATACTTCAGTTACCTGATTATAGATGATAAACCTGTAATAGATATATCAAGGAAAGAAGATATTACAGACATACACGGAACAGAAAAGTCAAATAAATATTCTGTACGTTGCCTCAAAGATTAATGTTCGCTGAGAAAGTAGTATCATTTTTAAATGAACTGGAATTTAAGGGTTCATTACCTTCCGGGATTTCAATTATGAATCCATTCCACGACAATCCTCAGATAATTCCTGTCATTTCCCGGTTTTATAATAAATTCTATAGCGATTACTTTCCAAGGTATCTTATCCTGGGTATTAATCCCGGAAGGTTTGGTGCCGGTGTGACCGGAATACCTTTTACCGATAGTAAAAGACTTTCTGAAAAATGCGGTCTGTCAATTCCTGGCCTGGATACATTCGAGACATCATCTGTTTTTATTTATGAAATGATTGATGCCTTTGGAGGCGTTGAGAAATTTTATAAGAAATTTTTTATAAGTGCCGTCTGCCCGCTTGGATTTACTGTTTACAGCAAAAAAGGGAAAAGTGTCAATTACAATTATTATGACAGCAAAAAGCTTACCGATGCTGTTATGAGTTTTATTATTTACAGTCTGAACAGACACCTTGATTTCGGTATTGAGAGGGATATATGTTTTTGCATGGGAACAGGTAAGAACTATAAATTTCTTGTTCAATTAAATGAAAAACTAAAGTTTTTCGATAAAATAGTGCCTTTGGAACATCCCCGGTTTATTATGCAATACAAATCAAAGCAAAAGCAGATATATATTAAAAAGTATGTTGAAGAGTTCCGGAAAGTCTGAGAATATTTATTCGAGTTTTCAGCTTGCCCCTGAATGACCAGACAACTTTGTACATCCGGTTTTATGACAATTGTAATCCTGTTATATTCCTACTGCTAGAAGTTGTAAAATAATCGCGGGCTTAAACTCGGGGTGAGTGGATCTTCCCTGCAGGGGCTTAAGCCCATAATGTCTTTATTACTACCCGGATTACTGCATTTTTTTAAAAAGATAATTATTTTTTTGGATTATTAATTTATTTATATCTTTGTTTCGTTATTTGACGAAATACTAAATGAAATGGAGATAAAGGAAAAGGTTTTCACTGATAAACAGGAAAAGATTGCGAGGTACTCCAAAGCACTTGGACATCCGGTAAGGGTGTTTATAATGGATTTTCTGGTCAAGAATACAGATAAGTGTTGTTATAGTGGTGATATGGCAGAAGAGCTTCCCATTGCCCGTTCAACGCTCTCTCAGCATCTGAAAGAATTAAAAGAAGCTGGTTTGATTCAGGGTGAAATTAATCCCCCTTATATTAAGTATTGTATAAACAGGACCGGATGGTCGGAAGCCAAAGAGTTATTTGGCACTTTTTTTAATAGGAAAAGGTAAATAATTATATAATGGAAATAAAAATATTAGGTACTGGTTGTCCAAAATGCAAAACCCTTGAGGAAATTACCCGTAAAGTGGTAAAAGATAATGGCATTGATGCTAACATCACAAAGGTTGAGGACATTGTTGAAATTATGAAATTCAACATCATGACAACTCCCGCCCTGGTCGTTAACGGAAAAGTTGTTTCAAAAGGACGTATACCTTCAGTTGAAGAGATAAAACAATTTCTAACCAAATAATTTAATAGCCCCATGAGAAAATTATTTTTAATAAGTCTTGTACTGTTAACTCTTGTAAACACTTCCTGCAATGCCCAGACAAACCAGAAACCTGTACAGACAGTTTCAAAGAATGGCGATATTGAGGTTTATTACTTTCACATGACGACACGTTGTATAACCTGCAAAACAGTGGAAGCAGAAGCCAGAAAGAATGTTGAGATGCTTTATGCCGATCAGGTTAAAGCAGGAAAGATAAGTTTTACTGCTTTAAATCTTGAAGAGGCAACTGGTAAAGCAGTAGGTGAAAAACTGGGAGTAAACAGTCAGACACTCCTGATTGTAAAAGGTGATCAGAAGATAAATATTACAAATGAAGGATTTCTTTATGCTGTTTCCCAACCACAAAAATTCACTGAGGTTATGAAATCGAAGATAGATCCTCTGTTTAAATAATTATCCGGCGCAGAAAGTCTATTCTCTTTTTTGCATCACCTAAACCAATGTTTTTATAATGGATTTTCTTACAAATCTTCTTGATAGTAGTTCCATGCCATGGCTTACAGCCTTGTTACTTGGCCTTATGACAGCTATCAGTCCATGTCCATTGGCAACAAACATTACTGCAATCGGATTTATAAGCAAAGATCTGGAAAACCGCAACAAGGTCTTTTTCAATGGATTGTTTTATACTCTTGGAAGAGCAATTACATACACTTTAATTCCACTCATTATTTATTTTGGAGCAGATCAGTTTAAGTTCTCAGGATTCTTCCAGCGGTACGGTGAAAAAATCATAGGACCACTGTTATTGTTAATCGGAATATTCATGCTTGATATCATCAGGATAAATTTCCCCGGCTTTGGCAGGCTCTCAGAGAAGATGGAAAAGAGAAAGTCCTGGCGGTTTATTGATGCAGTATTACTTGGGATAGTTTTTGCACTTGCTTTTTGCCCTTACAGTGGAGTATTGTATTTCGGAATGCTGGTTCCCTTGACCGTATCAAGTGTATCAGGACTATATTTGCCACTTATATTTGCTTTAGCAACAGGGATTCCGGTAATCATTTTTGCATGGGTGCTGGCATATAGTGTATCCGGAATAGGAGGTCTTTACAATAAGGTAAAAATATTTGAACTCTGGTTCAGAAGAGTTATTGCCGTAGTCTTCATCATCGTTGGTGTTTATTATATAATCAGGATTTACTTATAAAAAAATTTGTGCATTTATTTCGTAGTATGACGAAATATCAATTCTTTCAGAAATGAAAAACGTTAAAGAAAATATCTGGGTACCTCTTATATTATTACCTGTATGGTACATTACATATCATTATCTTCAACCGGTGACCAACTGGTTAATTGATTCGGTTTTCGGAATGACAAAAGGAGCACATCTTACGGAAGCTCTGCGTTTTTTTGTTTTTGAATTCCCCAAGGTCATGATGTTGCTTACACTAATTATTTTCTTTGTAGGTATTATCAGGACATATTTCACACCTGAACGAACCCGTAAAGCCCTTGAGGGGAAAAAGACATTCACCGGAAATGTAATGGCATCAGCTTTAGGCATTGTAACACCATTTTGTTCATGTTCGGCTATCCCTTTGTTTCTGGGTTTTGTAGAATCCGGCGTTCCGCTTGGGGTCACATTTTCTTTTCTTATTGCCTCTCCAATGATTAATGAAGTTGCTGTAGTTCTTTTATATGGAATGTTCGGATGGAAGGTAGCTGTTATATACGTCGGAACTGGGTTGGTTATAGCAATAGTTGCCGGCTGGGTAATTGGATTGCTGAAGCTGGAAAAATGGGTGGAACCATGGGTATATGAGACACATCCGGGTAAAAATGGTGAGGAAGAAGAAAAAATGACATTCGGTCACAGAATAAGTCTCGGGTATGATGCATTAAGGGATATAGTTGGTAAAGTATGGATCTATGTAGCATTAGGGATCGCAGTCGGAGCAGGTGCCCATGGCTATGTACCTGAAGAATTTATGGCAGCGCTTATGGGCAAATCTGCATGGTATTCTGTCCCATTGTCAATTTTAATTGGTATTCCTCTTTATTCCAATGCTGCTGGTATTATGCCGATTGTATCGGTGCTTATTGAAAAAGGAGCATCGCTGGGAACATCTCTCGCATTCATGATGTCAGTAATTGGACTTTCGTTGCCCGAAATGATAATATTGAAAAAAGTATTAAAACTCCCGCTGATATTCACTTTTATTGGAATTGTTGCAACCGGGATAATGATAGTTGGATTTCTGTTCAATATGATATTCTAATCAATAAATCTTCTTAAAATGAAAACAAAATCATTAGGTTTTATCGGAGGCGGAAGAATAACAAAAATTATTTTGCAGGCATTTCAGAATAAGAATGCGAAGTTCAGCAGAATTGTTGTTACTGATACTAACAATGAAGTATCAGCAAACCTGAGGAAGGGTTATCCATATGTCCAGTTTGAAAATGCTTCTGTGGCAGCAGGGCAGGAGATAGTTTTCATATCCCTTCATCCTCCGGTGATAATGGATACACTCGAACTTCTAAAAAATGATTTTAAAAGGAGTGCGACTGTTATTTCATTGGCTCCTAAAATTAACCTTATGAAAATCTCTTCAAAACTAAGTCAGGTTAAGAACATTGCCAGACTTATCCCCAATGCAACATCATATATCAATGAAGGGTTTAATCCTGCCTGCTTTTCAGCTGATTTTGCAAAAAATGAAAAGAAGGAAATACTTGAAGTACTCGGCTTGCTGGGTAAAACCTTTGAAGTTGCAGAGGAAAAGCTCGAGAGTTATGCTATCATGTCAGCAATGCTGCCAACCTATTTCTGGTTTCAATGGAAAGAACTGGCTGAGATCGGACAAAAGATCGGTTTAAATGAAAAAGAGTCAAAAAACTCAATTCATGAAACCTTGTATGCTTCGTTAAACCTGATGTATAAATCGGGATTGACCCCGCAGGAGGTAATGGACCTTATACCGGTCAAACCTATTGGTGAACATGAATCGCAGATAGCTGAGATTTATAGAACAAAACTGATCGGTTTGTTCGAGAAGATAAAGCCTTTAACCTAGAAATTTTTGTGGACTGGAGCCAGTCTTCTGGATTAATTGTGATTTCTGAATTTTAGAATGAAAATATTATTAATGAATAATTTGTTTATTATCATCTACCGTAAACTCGGGTTGAATTGTTGAATGACTTATATTGTGGTGACTTAAAACCACTTTTATATGATCCAGGATTTTTTCGAAACCGCTCACCTTAATATCTTCTGATACATCAATATGGGCTTCAAACATAAGGTCGTGTTCATTAATCTGCCATACATGAACGTGATGAATATTTTTCACTCCCGCGATGTTCTCAATTTCCTTTACAACTTTTGGAATTTCAACTTCTTCGGGAGTGAACTGCATAATAATGCGCAGGGCCGATCTGAATATTCCCCAGCTCAAATATAACAGGTATATTGCAATGGCTATAGATAAGACTCCATCCGCCCAGTACCAATCGAGGTATTTAACTGCCAGCCCGCCAAATAATACTGCTACAGACGTGAGCATATCGCTGAACAGGTGCAGGTAAGCCGATTTCATATTCAAGTTTTCAGCGGAATCCTTCCTGATAAACAGCGCACTGATCCCATTTACAAAAATCCCGGCAATAGCTAAATAAATAACCCAAATGGCAGAGATCGGAACAGGTTTAATTAATCGTTGAATTGCTTCCGACAGAATTAAAATTGCAATTACGATCAGAGCGGCGGAGTTGATGAAAGCTGCCAGTATTTCGGAGCGTCTGAATCCAAATGTTTGTTTTTCGGTAGCATCTCTTCTTGCTAATCTATTAGCTAAATAACTTATGATCAGGGAAAATACATCGCTGAAGTTATGAGCAGCATCGCTAAGCAACGCCATACTTCCCGAGATAATACCTCCAATGGCCTGGGCTAAAGTGATAACTGTGTTGAGCAGGATTGCTATTCCCAGGTTTTTACCACTTACCTCATGGTGGTGACGACTTACTTCATTCATGTTTTATGAATTACTTAATTCCTTTTTGATAATGATTTATCCTGAACTAATATAGTATAATTAATTAATTTTGCAGTCAGAGTTAAATATCTCATATCTAAAATGTCAATAAGCAAAATCCGTTTCCCGGGTAGAAATATTACAAAAGGTATTAACTTTTTAGGTATAATGCTTTTAGTCCTGATACTCACAGCCGGTTGTGCTACCCGGCATAAATATAAAAAATTTAAACCGGTTCCCTGCCCATGTGAGAAAGAAAATAAGCGATAATGAAATAGAGGAGATTCCTCATTCCGAGCGAAAGCGAGGAATTTTCTTCGATATTATTTTAAGCCTGGATTCAAAAATATTTAACGTATTTATACGTCATATTAAAATATAACGTATATTTACGTCAAATTAGTTTTAATCATGGCATATTCAAAAAGTGAACTATTTAGCTCCGAACTACAGGATTGCTCAGTATTATTCAAAGCGTTGGCACACCCTGCCCGTTTGGTTATTTTGAAATATTTAGCTGAAACGAAAACCTGTATTACGGGTGATCTTTCTGACGAATTGCCGCTCGGCAGGACAACTGTAAACCAGCACCTGAAAGAATTAAAGGAAGCCGGGCTGATTGAAGGTACCACTGAAGGAGTGAAAACCTGTTATTGTTTAAATCTCAGGAAAATATGTGAGTTAAAAAATATGACAGAGAAATTCATTAATGAACTTAATATTACAGTAGATTTTGAATGTAAATAAAAAACAATTTTCAAATTATTAAGAATATGAAGATACTTATTTTATGTACCGGCAATAGTTGTCGCAGTCAGATGGCGCAAGGCTTTTTAAAGTCCTTCGACAGTACGATTGAGGTGCAAGCAGCCGGAACATTTCCGGCCACTAAAGTTAATCCGAGAGCAATTAAAGTGATGGATGAAGCCGGAATTGACATAAGTAAAAATTCACCAAAGTCAGTCGATGAATTTCTGAATGATGAATGGGATTATGTAATAACAGTTTGTGATGATGCAAAAGAATCCTGTCCGGTTTTCCAGGGGAAAGTAAAGCATCGTTTGCATATGGGATTTGAGGATCCATCAAATGCCACCGGATCAGAGGAATTTATTATGAGTGAGTTCCGGAGGATAAGAGATGGAATAAGAACTACATTTTATAAGTTTTATAACGATTTTTTAATTTGATATGAAAAACTCTTTTTTAGCAGGTAATGTTTCAACATCTGGTATAGAAGTTCCGGTGGTATCAACCGAACTCGATGTTAAAGATTTTCTGGGTGCTGTCAGGGTACGCTGGGGAATTAAACGCAATAATTACAGGGTCAGTCCGGGACTTTATGCTGTCGGATCTCCCGGTCAGTATTCGGACGTCTTTGTGACTGCAAACTACAAGCTTTCTTTCGACACTCTCCGTAAGAACCTCTCCGGACAAAATGGATGGATACTGGTTTTGGATACAAAAGGAGTAAATGTCTGGTGCGCTGCCGGGAAGGGTACTTTTGGCACAAAAGAACTTGTAAACAGAATACGACTGGTTTCGCTTGAAAATATTGTAAATCACAAACGGTTGATATTGCCACAACTGGGCGCCACAGGAGTTGCTGCACATAAGGTTAAGGAAGAGACCGGCTTTAATGTTCATTATGGTCCGGTACGTGCTTCAGATATAAAAAAATTTATAGGTGAAGGATACAGAGCAGACAAAGTAATGAGGAGGGTCACTTTTAACCTTAAAGACCGGATAAAGCTTATTCCCAATGATTTTATGTATGGGAAATTTTACCTCCTGGGAGCAATGGCTGTTCTCTTTTTGATTTCAGGTCTCACCGGCAATGGCTTTTCATACAGAGATTTTTCAGGGACAGGAGGGCCTGCCATTTTGAAAGTATTTCTTGCATACTTTGCCGGAATTGTGATTACACCTATGTTTCTTCCATATATTCCAGCAAGGCGTTTCTCTTTAAAGGGATTTTACGCAGGGGCACTTGTTTTTTTTATCCTTGTCTTGTCAAAATATTCCGGCAGGAATATTGTTGAAATATTATCGTGGTTTCTAATTATTACGGCAATTTCCTCCTTCCTGGCGATGAATTTTACGGGTTCATCAACCTATACGTCATTATCGGGAGTTAAAAAAGAGATGAAGATCTCAGTGCCCCTTCAGATAGGGTTTGCTACGATTGGTCTTATTTTACAGGTTGTCGGGAAATTTATTTAAAATAATCATATGAAAGAATTAGTATATCTGCCGGATGTTGTGACACTTAGTTTATGTGAAAGTACATGTAACGGCTGTGGAATGTGTATAAAGGTTTGTCCTCATGATGTTTTTGAACTTTCAGGAAAGAAAGCTCATATTGTGCGAAGAGATTATTGCATGGAATGCGGAGCGTGCTCATTAAATTGCCCGGTGCAGGCAATAAAGGTTAATTCAGGCGTAGGTTGTGCAGCCGGTATTATCAGTGGAATACTGAATAAAACCGAGCCAACATGTGGATGTTCTGACTCAAAATCAAACTGTTGTTAATTTCTTAATTTCTAAGAGTACATCTGACCAACTAACTTTTTTGTATAATAATTCTCAAACTTTTTACATAATGAAACCCAGACTAAAGTTTCTCGACCGCTATCTGACGATTTGGATATTCCTTGCAATGTTTATCGGGGTCTTTTCCGGATATTCTTTCCCTGCAATTGCTTCATTCTGGGATTCATTAAAATCTTCACCTGAAAGTACAACCAATATTCCTATTGCCATCGGATTAATTCTTATGATGTACCCGCCACTGGCAAAAGTAAAATATGAAGAACTGGGTGGCGTTTTCAGGAACTTTAAGATTCTTGGCCTTTCCCTGATCCAGAACTGGATAATAGGTCCGGTGCTTATGTTTGCCCTGGCAATACTCTTCTTCAAACTATTTCCAGGGAAAGACAATGCAAACCTGCCATATATGTATGGCATTATTATGATTGGTCTTGCACGATGTATTGCAATGGTGATTGTCTGGAACGACCTGGCAAAAGGCGACACAGAATATTGTGCAGGACTGGTGGCTTTTAATTCTATATTCCAGGTGTTATTTTTCTCAGTTTATGCATGGGTTTTTATTGCTGTTCTACCCGGATGGTTTGGAGTGCCAACTAACTCTGTGGTAGATAATATAACGATCGGACAAATAGCCAGAAGTGTCTTTATTTATCTGGGCATACCCTTTATCTCCGGCTTTCTGACCCGTTTTATATTAATAAGGGTTAAAAGCAAGGAGTGGTATCACACCAGGTTTATTCCCAAAATTAGTCCTGTAACACTTATTGCATTGTTGTTCACAATACTTGTAATGTTCTCATTAAAAGGCGAATATATTGTAAAACTACCATTGGATGTAATCCTGATTGCTATTCCACTTATCATTTACTTCCTGGTGATGTTCCTGTTTTCCTTCTTCATGAGCCGGAGGGCCGGTGCAACATATGAACAAACGGCAACCCTTTCATTTACTGCAGCGAGCAATAATTTTGAGCTTGCCATAGCTGTTGCAATTGCTGTATTCGGAATAAATTCAGGTGAGGCATTTACTGCAGTAATAGGTCCGTTAGTTGAGGTGCCGGTTATGATCGGATTGGTTAATGTGGCTTTGTGGCTTAAGAATAAATATTTTATACCTTTATGATTTTACAGGAGCGGGTTTAAATAATCCACTTGTTCCTATCATTTACAACAAAACCATAAGGGTTTATGACAGAGAGTATTATAACAATGTCGATTGCCGGTTTGCTGGCAGGTTTCATTTTTTCGATGCCAATTGCAGGTCCTATCAGCATCCTGATTACGACTAATGCACTCAAAGGGAGGTTACGTTTCTGTAACCTGGTAAATATCGGAGCATCTTTTGCAGATTTTGTATATGTATTTATTGCTGTTTTCGGATTGACTAAACTATATTCTTTGTACAAACCGGTAATTCCTTATATATTTTCATTTGGTTCATTACTGCTTTTTTATCTGGGCTATAGGATTTACAGAACAAAAATCGATATTGAACATCTTGAGGATAAAACCCATATTATCGAGAAAATAAAGAAAAGAGAGAAAGGAGCTTTTTATACCGGGTTTATGATTAACTTCTTTAATCCGACTTTATTTTTGGGATGGTTAACATCATCCTTATTAGTGATTTCGTTTATCGCGGCTCTTGGCTTTCATACTGGTGGATTGGCTGTAAAAATTGATCAGAATGCAAAAGAAATAGGTAATATTGAAGGTAAAAAAATTGATAATTCCAAGGATTTAGCACTTAAGAAACTTGATAATATTTCAATACTTAAAAACAGAGATCACCAGGTGGACCAAACCGTTTTTCCTGCTTCTTTTCATCTTGCTATCAGCATTTGTTATGCATTTTTCATCTCAGTTGGCAGTATAATCTGGTTTTATCTCCTTACATTCCTGATCGTGCGATTCCGTAAACGCATAAATATTAAGATAATTTCGGCTTTTGTTAAAAGTCTGGGTGTTGTACTTTGCCTTTTTGGACTGTACTTTGGTTACCAGGCTGTCAGAATGCTAATCAATTTGAAAAATTGACTTATTTCCAAATTATTCCCTGTTGCCAGTTTTATGCATTAATACTGTAGTTTCATCCAGTGTGATAATATGACCTTTTCCTGATTTTTCAAAGAATGGTTTGATATGTTCGAGAAACGGTTCTATAAATGATAAGGTTGCAAAACAATGGAACACAAAAATAAAATCGGTCTCTTTGGGATCGGACTCGATACAATCCATAAATTAGCAGAACTTTTCAACCTTGATTTTACAAAAATATGTTGAAGACCGGAATATTCATATTAACTCTTTTATATTGTTATTTGTGTCAGGCTCAAAATGACTCAATCATTAAAACCCCTGACCGTCATTTAAATTTTAAACTTTCTTATAATAGTTCTTTGATTTACCCTGGTATTAGCACCGGTATAGAGTTTCCCCTTAGCCAGGTGAATGTTCAGAGATTAAAAAAACAGAGATATATTAAATCTTTTACTAAAGGACGGTTTATTGCAGGAAATTTAAACTGGTACCATCACCCTGATTTTCATGATAATTTATATCTGACAGCGGAATGGGTTATGAGAAGGACAAAATTAAATGGTTTTATTTCTGAATTTTCCGCTGGGCCCGGTTACAGCAGGACATTTATTGGTGGAACCACTTACAAAGTAGATGACTCAGGGAATATTTCTGTTATTAAACTTGCAGGCTATAATTATGCACTTATAACAATTGGAGGAGGTTTCGGGTATGATTTTTCGATGAAAAAGCAATTGCCATTTTCAGTCGTCGGGAAGATGAATCTTATCTCAATGTTTCCATATAACAGCACAATTTACTTCAGACCGGTTCTTGAGCTTGGATTCCGGTATATGCCAGGCAGGGTAAAGAGGAATCTGAACATGCAATAACTTTCATTATCAAAATAAAAAATGAGAAAATTATTTCTCTTTGGCTTTATAATGTTGTTCTCCGGATGTCAGAAGGAGAAAATTACTTTCTCCGAAAATGTTTCCGAAGCATTCTATGTTGACAATGCTGGAGCTTCAATGCGAGTTCTGGTCGAAGGAAATACAACAAGCAACACTTTCATTATCATTATCCACGGTGGACCAGGAGCCAGCTCATATTTCTATGACACGAAATATATCAGCCGGAATATTGGGGACAAATATGCAGTGGTTTATTGGGATCAAAGAAATGCTGGGGCCTCACAGGGGACAAGCAATGGTGCAAATCTGCATCTTGATCAGATGGTTGAAGATCTGAAAAAAGTGATCGAGGTACTTAAGTTCCGGTATGGACAGCAAATAAGTCTGTTTTTAGTCGGACATAGTTTCGGTGGTCTTTTAGCGATAGATTTTGTAACCAGTTCAGATTATCAGAATATGGTAAAAGGATTGATAAATGTTGACGGCAGTCATGATTATCCATTGAACGACACGCTTACAAGACAGATGTTACTTAATGTCGGACAATACCAGGTTTCAAAAAACAGACATGTTGACAAATGGCAACCAATTATCAACTATTGCATTGCTCATCAGGGCAACTTTAGCTTCGAGGAATCACAACAATTGGAATCATATGCAACTGAAGCAGAAAACTATATAGATAGCATTAAGCAAGTAAGTATTGTTTCCGAGGTATTTAAATATGCAATTACTGATAAATATCCTCTTTCAGCAATGCTAAGTAACCTGCTCTATTCAGAAGATTCAAATTTTAACAAGGAGTTAGCTAAAACACAATTTTCATCGTCGCTTTACAAAATCACAATTCCGGTTCTGGTTTTATGGGGCAAATATGATTTCACCTGTCCGCCGGCACTAGGTGAAGATTTTTATGACCATATTTATTCAAGTGATAAGAGAATGATTATTTCACCGAGTAGCGGGCACAATATTATTTTACAGGATAAAAAACTATTCTGCAATGAGATAAATGCATTTGTTCTGGGACATAAGTAATTATTAATTATGGGAAAACTATGATAGTTAAACTTATACTTCTGGCAATATTCGGAATTGCGATGGCTCACTTCGAAGGAGTTGTAGTTGTATATCTGAGAAAAGTTCTGGGGATGCTCGATTCGGAATCAAATAAGGAATCGATTGAAAAATTTCCCAGGCGTTATCTCAAAATTGAAATGACCCGGGAAGCCGCAACAATTATCATGCTTGTGGTAATAGCATATATTACTCCGGGATCGTTGATCGAAAAAGGAGTATTCTTTTTGTGGACCTTTGCATTCTGGGACCTTTTCTATTATGTATCTCTTTACATTCTGATAAAATGGCCCCCAAAGCTTACAACCATTGATGTTCTCTTTCTTATTCCAAGACCGTGGATTGCCCCTGTCTGGTTCCCGATAGGAGTGTCAAGTCTGACAATACTGATTATTTCTGTCCTTGCCTTATTAAGGATCTTATAAACTTTCTGATGTTAAGATTGTTAATAGATATTATAAATGAATTTGGTATTTAATAATGATGAATACCAAGTACCAGGAATAATTTGCGGGATTGAACTGTCAGTAAGAACAAGTTATTTCCATAATCTCACTAAAAGTATAAAAAAATGAAAAGATCATTGGTTTTTGTCAGTTGTTTGTTAATCCTTCTTTCAGGATCAAAACTCGGGGCGCAAAATGCAAATTCGGAGTACAGTATCATCAATAAAATCCATTTGCCGGGGGATGGTGGCTGGGATTATCTCAGTGTTGATGAGCCAGGAGCAAGATTGTTCGTTTCGCATGGAACAATTGTTCAGGTGGTGGATCTGAAAACCAGTCAGCTAGCCGGAACTGTAAATGAGACTCCCGGAGTACATGGTATTGCCATTGCCCAGGATCTGAACAAAGCTTTTATAAGTGTTGGAAGAAATGCATCGGTAAAAGTGATCGATCTGAAAACTCTTGCAGTAATTACAGATGTTAAAGTGACCGGTGAGAACCCCGATGCTATAATGTATGATCAGTACTCAAAAAAGGTGTTTGTGTTTAACGGAAGAACAGCAAATGCAACAGTTATTGATGCAGTCACAAATAATATTGTTGGAACTATTGTTTTGGAAGGCAAACCTGAGTTTCCGGTTTCAGACGATAATGGGAAATTATATGTGAATATCGAAGATAAGAGCTTGATTTCTGTTATCGACGTTAAAACACTGAAAGTTGAGAAATCATGGCCAATCGCTCCTGGAGAAGAAGCAAGCGGGCTGGCACTTGATAACGAAACCCATCGTCTCTTTGCAGTATGTGGTAATAAACTTATGGTAGTTGTTGACGCCTTTGATGGTCACATCGTTGCAAATTTGCCAATAGGAGAAGGTTGCGACGGAGTGAAGTTTGATCCGGGAATGAAAAGAGCTTACAGTTCAAACGGAGTAGGGACTATGACGGTTGTTCAGGAATCAGATAAAGATAGTTTCAAGGTTATTGAAAATGTTGCTACCATGGCAGGTGCAAGAACTTTAGCTGTCGATACCAAAACCCATCATATCTATATGCCTGCAGCAGAATTCGATCCGGCACCGGCAGCTACTGCTGATAATCCGAGGCCAAGACGGACACCCAAACCTGGTTCATTCTATATAATCGATATAGCTCCTGTAAAAAAATAGAATATATTTTGTTAAATTCGTTAGGAAATTGTAAGGACATGCTATGGCATGTCCTTACATTTAGGATAAAAATTGATGAACAAGGGTGTTCCCGGCAAAAACAGGGATAAATTCAAAATTGTATTCCGGTCACTTCAATACAGGAACTACCGGCTGTTTTTCAGCGGTCAAAGCATTTCCCTTATCGGTACATGGATGCAGCGGATTGCTATGCCATGGCTGGTATATCATATGACAGGTTCCACTCTGCTCCTTGGAATTGTCAGTTTTGCAGGCCAGGTTCCAACTTTTTTGCTGTCACCAATTGCCGGAGTTCTGACAGACCGGTGGAACCGGTACCGGGTTTTAGTGGTGACTCAAATATTGTCTATGATTCAGGCTATTATCCTTGCATGGCTGTGTCTTTCAGGGGTAATTCAGATTTGGCAAATAATTGTTTTAAGTATTGGTCTGGGGTGCGTAAATGCATTTGATGTTACTTCCCGTCAATCTTTGGTGGTTGACCTGGTTGAAAAAAAGGAAGACCTGGGAAATGGTATTGCCCTGAATTCGCTGATGTTCAATGGTGCAAGAGTAATTGGGCCATCGATAGCCGGCATTATGCTTGCATCAACAAGCGAGGGAATCTGCTTTCTGCTTAATGCAATCAGCTATGTTTTTGTGATCATATCCTTATTAATGATGAGAATTAAACGCAAAGTTGTAACGAAGAAGCATATCACAATATTCAAAGAACTACGGGAAGGACTAAATTACACTTTTGGTTTCTCACCAATAAAACATCTTATAATTTTGCTGAGCATCTCAAGTCTTATGGGAATGTCATATTCTGTTCTGATGCCGGTTTTTGCAAAAGAGATTCTTCATGGGGGATCAAATACTTATGGATTTCTGATGGGAGCAGCCGGCCTTGGAGCTATGTTGGGAGCACTGTTCCTGGCTTCAAGAAAAACAGTTCTGACACTTGGAAGAATAGTTCCTGCATCAGCATTTCTCTTCGGGACAGGTCTTATTGTTTTGTCGTTTTCCAGGATCTTTCCCATATCTCTTTTCATGATGGTATTTATTGGTTTGGGAATGATGATGCAAACCGCTGCAAGCAATACTGTTTTGCAAACAATTACCGATGATAGCATGCGTGGAAGAGTAATGAGTTTCTATGCTATGGCGATCATGGGGACCGCTCCTTTTGGAAGTCTGATGTCAGGATGGCTGGCAAAGATTATAGGCACACCGGGTACAATGTTAATTGGAGGAATAGCTACTGTTGTCGGTTCACTGATTTTTTTGAGAAAACTACCAGAACTGAAAAAACTGGTTCGCCCTATTTATATTAAAATGGGAATTATTCCGGAGGTGGCGGAAGGTATTCAGCTAGCATCAGAACAATCAGCTGAAACGGGGCTGTAAAATTTTAATATATAATTGTAGATACGCCCAATTTGGACGTCTCTACAATACATTGATTGATACATTATAATGTAAATCATTCTGTTATCTCGAATACCGCACTTGAAAGTGCAGCGCCCGAACTAACATTCAAACCTATTTTCATAAGGTAATCACCGGTATAACTCCTGCCGCTTTCAGACGGACCAGAACGTCTTCCTTCAGGGGAAACATTTATCTCCTGTATTTTATAGGTTTTGGCTGGATCCAGCCCCCGCAACCTTACTCTGTTGAATGTCTCTCCGAATCTGGAATTGAGAGTATATGAAAACAAAATGGCTTTAGATCTGGTGTCATTTATATACATTAAAACAGCTCTGTTTTCATTGTATGGGGAAATAAGTCTGTAAAGGTCTCCATGCCAGATAATATCACTGATCCTTTTATACGTAACGATCGCTTCCTGGCTGAATTTTAACTCCTTTTCAGTAAGTTCATTAACCTGAATATCATATCCCATCTTCCCCATCATGGCAACATCCGTTCTGAATTTGAGGGATTGTTTGCCCCATGAGGTTATATGATTACAGACAGATATTGCAGGGAAAAAATATGAGTAACCCCACTGTATGTAGACCCTTTCAAGAGGATCTGTATCATCGCTTGCCCAGAACTCTGTGAAATACTTTAGTGCTCCGTAATCTACCCTTCCTCCACCTCCTGAACATAACATTATAGGAAGATGAGGGTACTTCTGACGTAAACGGTCAAGGACGCTATAAAGGCTGTTTACATAATCAACATAGAGGTGAGATTGTTTATCTTTCAGGTAAAATGAATAGGGATTTGTTATCATACTATTGCAGTCCCACTTTATAAATGCTATCCCCGGATTCCTGGTAAGCATACCATCAACAATGTTATAAACAAACTCCTGTACTTCAGGATTTGTAAGGTCAAGCGTCAATTGATTCCTGTAATAAATTTCGGGTCTGTTTGGAAATCTCAAAACCCAATCAGGATGGTTTTCATAAAGTTCACTTTTGGGATTAACCATTTCCGGTTCAATCCAGATTCCGAATTTAACGCCTCTCTTGTCTGCTTCTTTTAAAAGGTAGCCCAGGCCATCAGGCAATTTTGCTTTATTTTCCTGCCAGTCGCCCAGCCCTGCCCGGTCATTATTCCTCGGATATTTGTTTGCAAACCATCCATCATCAAGAAGAAAGAGATCGAGGCCCATTTTCTTTGTGTCATCGAGTAATCCTGTCAGTTTTGGTTCATCAAAACTAAAAAATGTAGTTTCCCAGTTATTAAGGAGCGTAAGCCTTGATTTATTCCCATCCAGGATTCCATAATTTCTGGCCCAATGATGAAGATTTCTGCTGGCAAGCCCTTTCCCCTTATTTGAATAAGTAAAGAAAAACGAAGGAGTTTTAAAAATCTTACCTGGTTCCATTGAATATTCAGATGCATATGGGTTGATTCCTGATATAACGCGTAAAGAACCCTTTTCATCTATCTCAAAGAGGAACCGGAAATTACCTGACCAGCCCAAAGTTCCGGCTATAAGTTCTCCGTTATTCTCATCAGCTTTCTCATTCAACGAAAGAAAGAAAACAGGAGTCTGGTACATATGCGCACGTGTTCCCAACTTGGAATCTATTATTTTAATGCCGCTTGTAAGTTCATTCTCCTGCATTTTCATCTCTTCCGCCCAGTCACCATGAAACTGGGTCAGCCAATATTTTCCGGCATCAAAATGAAGCATTGATGAGGCATAATTAAAAATAGTAACCGGTTTTGACTCTTTCTGAACTATCTCAACCCATTGTTCAATAACATCTTCTTCAGAATATGACTTGATATTTAAAGTTACTTCGACTGGATATTCTTTGTCTTTCAGGAGAATACGTGTAATTGATACATTGCCATCAACTTTTACAGCATTATGACTTACATACTTCAGCTCAAGTGAGGGATTGCCATCACTGTGAGTCATGCGGATGGCAGGTTCGAAAAGATTATCGGTACCGTAAGTCGCATAAGCAGGATGTTCAGTATCTCTGATCTGCTTTAAACCGGCAATATTGTCAAGTTTCGTACCCAGATATGATTGATAGAGCCTTCCATCCCTGCCACTGACTTTATAAACCAGATCGGTATTTATTGTTGAAACCTGAATATAAACATCCTGGGCCTGGTTTCCCGGAGGAGGCCCCATCGGAGATTGTCCTGCTGATACATAACTGATTGTACAAATGACAATTACTAAAAATAATAGCTTCTTCATAACTTGCTGAAATTTATATGTACTGTAAAATGATATTTTATAATTCACACCGAATATAAGAAGATTTATTTTTTAAAACATTTCCTGCAATGAGTTTTTCTTATAATTTTGAGGCACTAACCAGTTTAAACCTGTTATTGTCTTTTGAAATGAAACAAACTCAAGCTGTTATAGAAATCCTGTCGGTGATTATTTTTACTACTCTCGTGTCTTCCCGATTATATTCATATCCTTCTGATGTGGCATTTGGAAATCTGCAGGATACTGTTCATACACAAAATTCTCCAAAACAACCTGTCTATACTACTTCACGACTTACCACGGCAAAACCGGTCATTGACGGAAAACTCAATGACGAATGTTGGAAAAATGGCTCATGGGCAGGAGACTTTCACCAATGGATTCCAAAAGAAGGGGCAAAACCGACCTACCCGACCGAATTAAATATTCAATATGACGATAAGAATCTATATGTCGCAATTCGTGCATATGACGGAGAACCAAAAAAAATTCTGAGACAGGCCGGCGTCCGGGATGAGCTCGCAGGCGATATAGTTGGTGTAAACTTTGATAGTTATCGCGATTACCGGACAGGTTTTGAATTTTCAGTAACTTCATGGGGTCAGAAGGTTGATCTTGTATTATTTAATCCGATGAACTGGGATTTTAACTGGAATCCTGTCTGGAAGGTAAAAACCGGTTTGGAAGATTCTGCCTGGGTGGCTGAATATGAGATTCCTCTCAGTCAATTGAGGTACAGCGGTAAAGATGACCAGGTTTGGGGGATGCATGTGTGGCGATGGATTGCGCGACTCCAGGAAGAAAGCGACTGGGAGATACAAAGCAAGACCGGCCCGGGAATGCTTTATAATTTCGGCGAGTTACGTGGCATAAAAGGTCTGAAGAAATCACATCGGCTTGAAATAATGCCATACACTCTCGGCGATTTAAAAACAATGAAAAAGGAACCGGGGAATCCTTTTGCAGATAAGGGTAGGGTTTGGGGTGGTAATGCCGGACTTGATGCAAAGATTGGCATTTCAACCAACTTCACTGTCGACCTCACTGTGAATCCCGATTTCGGACAGGTTGAGTCCGATCCTTCTGTTATGAATTTAACTGCTTTTGAAACATTTTATGAAGAGAAGAGACCTTTTTTTCTTGAAGGGTTAACTATTTTCGATTATAAATTCGATAACCAGAGCCTGTTCTACTCAAGAAGGATTGGACATGCACCTTCGAGACCTGTTTATCCGAATGATAACCTTTTTGTTAAATCGCCAGATAAAACTTCAATACTGAGTGCCGTTAAATTCAGTGGAACAACTTCAAAAGGACTTTCAGTAGGTTTGATACAAAGCGTTACTGCAAATGAATTTGCAACCCTGAGCGACAAAGATGGTAACCGGACCAGTACAAAGGTTGAACCTCTTACCAGTTATACAGTAGCACGTATCCAGAAAGGTTACAAAGCCGGAAATACTGTTGTCGGAGGTATGTTAACATCAACAAACAGGGTCATTGAAGACAAGAACCTTGAGACTTTAAGCAGCGATGCTTATACTGGAGGTTTGGATTTATTACATCACTGGAAGGATAAAGAGTTTTATCTTGATGCAAGGTTGATAGGGAGCTATATAAATGGTGGGAAGGAAGCAATTACCCTTCTGCAGCAATCATCTGCCCGTTACTACCAGAGGCCGGGAGCATCCTATCTGAAATACGATACGAGTGCTACTCATCTGAGTGGTTGGGGAGGCAAGCTTATGATAGGAAAAGGATCCAAGGGGTTATGGAAGTATTCAACCGGGGTTACCTGGCTTTCTCCCGGACTGGAATTAAATGACCTTGGTTACATGAATACTTCTGATGAGATCAACCAGGAAAATGTGGTTTCTTATCAGATCAATCAACCGGTTTCGATATTCCTTACATACAATATAAGCCTGGAACAGTTCAATACCTGGAACTTTAATGGCCAATACCTTGGATCAGGTGCTCATTTTTCTTTTTCATCAGGATTTAGAAACCAGTGGGGCTTTTCAACAAATCTTATCTATCATAACAGGGCACTTGACACTAAAATTTTACGAGGAGGATATGACATGATAGTGCCCTATGCTATCACAACCTTTGGGAATGTGAATTCTGATCCTTCAAAGAAATTTACAGGTAATTTTGTTTATAGCTATGAGTACAAGGGTAATAATTCGGCTGTAAATTATCAGCTTGAACCGGGAATAACCTATCGTCCGATTAATAACCTTAAAATAGGATTGACTGTGAATTATATTGATAATCGCGACAATTTGCAATACATAGCCACAAGTTATTCAGTGCCCGGCAACAGATATATACTGGGGACAATAAATCAGAAGACCCTGGGGCTGACATTCAGAGTTGATCTGAACCTTACTCCGGAGTTTTCAATTCAGTATTATGGAAGCCCGTTTGTTTCCCGCGGGAGTTATTCACGACTGAAATACATTACAGATCCGAAGTCAAACATTTATGGAAACAGATTTGAGTTTTATGAGGATCCTTTACTTTCAGAAGGAACCTACCAGCTGTACGATTACAATAATGGAACAAGAGCTGATTATTCAATTAACAATCCTGATTTCAACTTTCATGAGTTCCGTTCAAATCTTGTTGCAAAATGGGAATACCGGCTTGGGTCTTTCATTTATCTGGTCTGGTCATCGGAAAGGTCAGGTAATACAAATGCTTCACATGCATCTTTAGGAAATTCATACAAACAGCTAAAAAGTATATTTCCCAACAATATTTTTCTTATAAAATTGAATTACTGGTTCTCACTCTAAAAATATGAATATCACCTTCAGGCCTATTGAAGAAAAAGACAATAAGGAGATTGCCGATCTTATCCGGACAGTCTTCAGGGAATTTAATATTCACAGACCGGGTACAGTGTACTTTGATCCGACTACCGATAATCTTTATAAGCTCTTCAGGACACCCGGATCGGAATACTGGATAGCTGAGGAGGATAAGATTATTATTGGTGGCTGTGGGGTTTATCCTACCCCTGGATTACCTGAAGGGTGCGCGGAACTTGTAAAGTTTTATCTTTCTGCATCGCAACGCGGAAAAGGGATCGGGTGGCAGTTAATGGAAAAAACCTTCGAATCAGCTAAAAGAAATGGATACAGACAGTTATATCTCGAATCACTTCCGGAATTAAGCAAGGCGATCAGTTTATATGAAAAGGCTGGTTTTAAATTTATCCCGGAGCTTTTAGGTGATTCAGGTCATTTCGGCTGTAATATCTGGATGCTTAAGGATTTATAAGAATTAGAAATCAGTTGATGCAAATTGCCCAATTCTGTTTTATTCTTAGCTACGTTACAATACAAATTAGGATAAACCATTCTGTCAGATTAAATAAATATTGATTTATCCTCAGAAATTTTTTATACTTTCACATAAATTTAATTTTGGACAAATTGACTTTAAAATATGGGATTAAAAATGAAAAGATTACTTATTATTGGCGGAGTGGTTGTTGCAATTACAGCTTTAATTGTCTTCAACAGCATGACATCAAAGAGGGGAAACATCAACACATATGCTGAAGTAAAAAAGGGGCTATTTGAAATAACCGTAACAAATTCCGGTGAATTGATCGCAGAAAGATCGATTGATGTGAAGGGACCTGAGATAGGGATGGGAAATGATCGTGGAGGAAATCGGGGTGGCGGAGGTGGTCATGATATGCATGCTATGGATCTTAAAATACAGGATATTGTGCCGGAAGGCACTGTAGTAAAGGAAGGTGATTATATTGCACAACTCGACAGATCATCTTATGCCAACACGCTGAAAGACGAAATTGAAAATCTCAAAACAATGCAAAATACCGTGGATATGAAAATTCTTGATACTGCGGTTGTGCTAACGAACCAGAGGGATGACATAAAGAATCAAAGATTTGTTGTGGAAGAGGCTGGAATAAATCTTGCTCAATCAAAATATGAACCACCCGCTACTATTCGTCAGGCAGAAATATCTCTGGATAAGGCTAAGCGGACACTTGAACAGAAAATAAAGGGGTATTCCCTGATTGTGGCGCAAACTCTGGCAGATTTAAACCACCAGAAGATGCACCTTACCCGGCAGATAAGATTGGTTGATGATCTTGAAAGTTTTTTAGCAAAGTTTACCATAATAGCACCTGCCCCAGGAATGGTAATTTATAAAAAGGACAGAAATGGCAGTAAGAGAAAGGCAGGATCCACAGTTAATCCTTTTGACAGAGTGATTGCCACCCTTCCCGACCTGTCATCAATGATCTCCAAGGTTTTTGTAAATGAAATAGAAATAAGTAAAATCAAATCAGGTCAGAAGGTTAATATTAATGTTGATGCTTTTCCTGAAAAAACTTTTGTAGGCACCGTTTTAAGTATCGCAAATATAGGTGAACAATTACCCAATTCCGATTCAAAAATGTTTGAAGTACAGATAAAAGTCGATGGTTCTGATCCTGCCCTCAGACCTACAATGACAACAGGGAACAAGATAATTATTAAAACTTATAATAATGCCATGTACATTCCGACAGAGTGCGTTCAAACAGGCTCTGACAGTATCCCTTTCGTATATGGAAAAAACAAAACCAAAGATATTGTTATTCTGGGTGAATCGAACGAAAAGCATGTAATCGTTGAGCAGGGACTTGAACCCGGAACAACCATATATCTTACTCCACCGGAGGATCCGGATAAATTCAGACTGGTAGGGGAAAATCTTATACCCGTTATTAAAGCTCACAAATAAAAGACTCTGTTTCCTTTAAAAAAGAAGTTAAAATCATATTTATATTATCCGCATAGAATTCCGGATATGAAATGTATTTTGAACTCAGTTTGGGATTCATCAAATGAATCTTAAAATTATTTTATGATGAATGCTTATACTCTTAAAAAAAAGAAAGATACTGAAGAACATCATCTATTTGGAGGCAGCATGACAGCAGAGGGTTGCACTTCAAAACAGTTATCATTATGTGAAAAAATGGATAAGTCAACCAGTGCCGGCAATGTTTTTGCTTGCGAAGAAGAAGAAACTGCAAGGAAAAAATGTGCTAAAATCGGCAGAAAAGTCTGCAGTATCTGTGTTAGTCATTTATATACAACTTATTAATTTTAAAGTTGTTATATTGAATGAACTCAAAATCTATACACTTTAGGTTTCAAACAATATTAATTAACAACAACTGAAGCAGTCATTGAAGGATGAACCTTGCAATAGTATGCGAAAGTACCTGCAGCCGAGAATGTGTGGCTATAGATCCCGTTTGTGCCTACAGATCCGCTATCGAAAAGGCCTGAAGTACTTGTAACCGTATGAGCAACAGCATCTTTGTTCGTCCATGTAATAGTCGTACCAGCTGCTACAGTGATGGTAGAAGGGCTGAATGCAAAGGACTGAATAAAGACCTCGTTAACACCGGGTCCGCCTGTGCTGCCTGTGCCACCAGTACCACCTGTTATTCCGGTCATACTATTATAAGAAGATTTGCTGCAACTGTTCGAAATGCTGAGAATTGCAATGAGTATAGTGATACCTAATAATAACCTACTTTTGGAACCAATCAAATTTTTCATAATCTTATTATATGTTTATTTAGACTAATTAAACATAACGAAATAGAAAATGTTCAAAACAGATGGAAATAATTTATTCATTTTGAAAATTTAGCATGTGACACAATCGGAATATTAAATCAAAACAGGATAAGTATGAAATATAAAACCCTTTCATGTTTCAGAAAGGGTTTGTACCCGGAGCCGGGATCGAACCGGCACAGCATTGCTGCCACTGGTGTTTGAGACCAGCGCGTCTACCAATTCCGCCATCCGGGCCTGAAAAGACAGGACT